>Ga0256827_10000061_pt1 | contig 54881 bp, 75 predicted proteins | sample CV84metaG_FD_185977 | JGI IMG/M metagenome (GOLD analysis project Ga0256827, IMG submission 185977) | Hydrothermal vent microbial communities from East Pacific Rise, Pacific Ocean - CV84 | ecosystem: Environmental > Aquatic > Marine > Hydrothermal vents | place: Pacific Ocean: East Pacific Rise... | reverse complement strand
TTTAATGCCACTAGCAGTTGCAAATGTAAACTTTGCTTCACTTTATGAGTGTAAACCAAGACTGGTTACAGCACTTGTTTTTATATCTTCATTTATATTTTTAGGGATTATATTTGTCGGGGTTAAGGTTTTAGAGTATTTGTAATATCTCTACATGTAGAGGGCGTTAGAGATTCCGTGTCAAGCACGGAATGACATGTCGTGTCAAGCACGGAATGACATGTTGTGTCTGTCATTCTGTACAAGTGTCAGTTTTCTGTCATTCTGAACTTGATTCAGAATCTACTAGTTATTTTATTTTTTCTAAAATACTATCTACGCTAAAACCAAACTTCTCAAAAAGTTGTCCAGCTGGAGCTGATGCACCAAATGTGTCCATCGCTATTACAGTATCTGCAAGTCTGTACCACTCTAAGCCACGAGCAGCTTCAATAGCTACTTTCTTACAATCTGGTTTAATAATGCTATCTATATAAGCTTGATCTTGTTCTATGAAAAGATCATAACAAGGGACTGAAACAACATTTACAGGAACAGACATAGAGTTTAATTTTTCTTTACAAGCAAGTGCAAGTTCAACTTCACTTCCAGAAGCCATAAGAGTTATAACTGCATCTTCATCAGATGCTACTAGATAACCACCTTTACTAGCCTCACCTTTTACAGCTTTTGGAAGTACAGCTAAGTTTTGTCTTGAACAAACAAACGCTGATGGAGATTTACTCATAGTTAAAGCAGTTTTCCAAGCCTCAATATTTTCCGCACCATCTGCTGGACGCCAAACATAAAAGTTTGGTAATGCACGAAACTGAGACAGATGCTCGATTGGTTGATGAGTTGGACCATCTTCACCAACACCTATAGAATCATGAGTCCAGATAAAGAACTGTTGGATTCCTGTAAGTGCTGCAATTCTTGCTGCTGGTTTTAAGTAGTCTGAAAACACAAAAAATGTAGCTGAAAAAGGCATAAGTGGACCATAAAGTGCCATCGCATTTACAATAGAAGCCATTGCATGTTCACGAATACCAAAGTAAATATTTCTACCTTTTGGATATACGCCCATGTCATTTAAGTTCGTTTTGTTAGATGGGCTTAGGTCTGCTGAGCCACCTAAAAAGCTAGGAACTGCTTTTGCAATAGCATTCATAATCTTACCATTAGTCCCACGAGTAGCTTCTGCTTTTTCAAATGTAGGATACTCTATGCGAGAAAAGTCAGGATTTGACAGTGCATCAAGAGCTTCATTTTGCTCCATTAGTGGCATAGTCTTTTGAGAGTGAATCCACTCACGCTCTAGCAAATCACCCTCTTCTATTGCACATCTAAATCTTGCCATAACATCTTCATCTACATGAAACGATTTCTCTGGATCAAAACCTGCATCTTTTTTTGCTTGAGCAATAATATCCTCACCAAGTGGAGCACCATGAGCATGATGAGAACCCTCTAATTTTCCAGCACCTTTTGCAATAATAGTATTTGCAATGATGATAGTTGGTTTAGTGTTAGCTTTTGCACTAGTTATAGCAGCATCAATCTCATCAAAATTATGACCATCACACTCTAGAACATCCCAAGCTTGAGATTCAAAACGCATACGAATATTTTCTGAAATACTTAAATCAGTTGAACCCTCAATAGTAATACGATTTGAATCATAGATAAGAATTAAATTATCAAGTTTATTATGTCCAGCAATAGAACAAGCCTCATAAGAAAGTCCCTCTTCTAAGTCTCCATCACCACATAGACAATAAACATTATGATCAATTAAATTTGCTGCATCAGAGTTAATTTGCTCACCCATAAATTTAGAAGCCATTGAGAAACCAACAGCATTAGCAATACCTTGACCAAGAGGACCAGTTGTTATCTCAATACCTTTAGTATGACCATACTCTGGATGACCAGGAGTAAGTGAGTCAAGTTGACGGAAATTTTTCAAGTCATCAATCTCTAAACCATATCCCCAAAGATAATAAAGTGAATAAATTAAACCAGTCCCATGTCCACCAGAAAACACTAATCTATCACGATTTAAAAAATCTGGGTTTTTAGGGTTATGATTTAAGTGTTCAGATAAAACTACTGCAATATCTGCTAAACCCATTGGTGCACCTGGGTGACCACTATTTGCCGCTTGAACCATATCTGCAGCTAAAAATCTTATACTGTCTGCCATTTTTTGACGCATTTGATTACTCATTTTATTACCTTTTTAAGTTTTATTATTAGATCCTGAATCAAGTTCAGGATGACGATTACAAATTTAAACTATTTGTCATTGTGAACTTGATTTAGAATCTACCTATGTCTGTTTATATATTTTGTAAGTAGTGGTGAAAGATTTTGTTTTAATTTTTCATCAAAATTGTTCAACTCATCTTCGAGTTCATCCGCTAAAGTATTTGCTTCTATCATAGATTTTTCTAAGCCTATCAAAGTAACAAAACTATTTTTATCTTCATCATTTCCAGTTAGCTTTCCAGCTTCCTCTGAACTTTGAGTAACATCTAAAATATCATCTTGTATTTGAAATAATAACCCAAGTTTTATTCCAAAGTCATAAAGTTTATCAGCTAGTTTTTCTTCACCCACAATTATCGCACCCATTTTAAGTGAAGCAGCAATTAACTTTGCAGTTTTATTTGTATGTAAAATTTTTACATCATCAATGCTTAGTGGCTGATTTTCAAAATAACAATCAATCGCTTGACCTAAAACCATACCATTTAAACCACCATTACTAGCTAACTCTCTTATTAGTTGCACACGAGTATAGTCAGAAAAAGGTGCATTTGCCAAAACTTCAAAAGAGTAAGTGTTTAGAGCATCTCCAACAAGGATTGCAGTAACCTCGTCAAACTCTACATGTAGAGTTGGTTTTCCACGGCGAAGTGGTGAGTCATCCATAGCTGGTAAATCATCATGTATAAGTGAGTAAGTATGAAGCAACTCTATTGCGTAAGCGGCATGTCTCGCACCATCAAGCATGAGTGTATTGTAAGAACTAACCACTCCAAGTAAAAGTGCTGGACGAAAACGCTTTCCACCAGCGACTAGCATCTTTTGTAATGCATCCTCATATGTTGGATGAATGCTTGAAGATGTTGGTAAATTATCTACTAAAAATTGCTCAAAGTTTTGCATATGGAATTTTAACTAATTTACTCGGATAAAAAACTGAAAGTTGTCTCTTTGAAATAACAAATATGTAGATTTTTTCGATTTTTGTAATTTTTTTAAAATATCTTCTTTAGTTTTTACATCTTCTTCATTTATTTGTATCAATTGATCACCAAGTAGAAGTTGGTATTTTTGAGCTTTTTTAGAAATCTTCTCTACATGTAGAGTCTTATCAAAAGATAAACCTAAAAATTCTAAAAAGGTATCACTTATAAATCCACCACCATATCTTTTTTTAGTAATTACATTAACGCTTAGTATTTTTGCGTATCTTCTAATCTTTACTTTATGTTTTGAACCAACTTTACAAAAGAGTATCCAACGCATTAAGCTAGAAGCGTTTGTAACTTTTTTACCATCAAAGCTTAATATATAATCATCAACTTTAAAAGGATTATTTTTCATAAAAGGATTACTTGCATACACTTTTACTAATTTTTTTGTATCTTTTACTCTTATACCAATATCACTATATTGAACTTTTTTGATTTTTAAAAATCTAGTTATATACTCTTTTTCTATAATTCCATTGGGAGTAACTATACCCTCTAATGCACAACAAGAATTTAAAAGTATACTTGGTGAAAAAAGAGTTTGATTATATTTTGCCAATTGGTTTAAGCCAACTTGATGTTTTAGTATTTTTCCCTCTAAAACCATTTTTTTATTAACCGCAGCAGTTCCAAGTGTAAGTTTATTATTTATTCTAAAAGGGTATTTAAAACCTTTTTTATCTTTTATTAGATAAAGATTTAAAAATTTGTCATGTTTTAATATTTTTGCTTTTGGGGTTGTATCTGAGAAAACTAATCGTTTGTGTTTTGCTATAATTATTTGAAGTTTTTGATTTTTTATAGATTTTGAATCTATTATTTTTTGCTTACAGGAGTCAAATCCACCCCGACAAGCATATAAATTTAGAAATAAAATGTTTAAAGCTATAAATAGCTTTAACATCTACTTTGCTCCAAACGGATTACTTCCGCCTAGCCCACCAAGTCCACCTAACATGCCCATTGCTGAAGCTTGTTGATTTTGTTGTACCATTTTACTAGCATCGTTAACAGCACCCATAAGTAAAATCTGAAGTGAGTCTTTATCTGATAAAAGAGAATCATCAATATTTAAATCAATCATTTCACCCTTACCATTTAGTGTAACATCTATCATGCCACCACCGCTTTTTACATTGAAAGTTTTTGATTCCAAATCAGCTTTTAGTTTATCTGCATTTTCTTGCATACCCTCAAGCATTTTGCTCATATTTGACATATCAAACATTAGATACTATCCGCAGTGTAGTCAATATTATTATCATCATTAAGTATTACTACTCTTGGTTTATAATTTTCTAACTCTTTTTCATCATAAGTTGCATAAGCTACAATTATTACTTTATCACCAGGATGAACTTTACGAGCGGCAGCACCATTTAAACAGATATCGCGTTTACCGCGTTCACCTAAAATGATATAAGTCGTAAATCGTTCACCATTGTTTACATTAAGTATCTCAACTTTTTGTCCAACTCTCATCTTAGCAGCTTCTAAAAGCTCCTCGTCTATAGTAATGGAACCAACATAATTTAAGTTAGCATCTGTTACAGTTGCACGATGAATTTTGCTGTAAAGCATATCTATTAACATAATTATTCCCTACCTATCTTTACATGCCCATCTGTTTTTTCATATCAGCAGGACTTATTGGAGCATCCCACATCTCAGCATCAATTACAAACTCTTCTACTACATTACCATTCATAATATGCTCATCAACAATACGATCAATTTTTTCTTTAGTAAGTGCTGCATACATTGTATGACCTGGCTCTACTAACATAACTGGACCCATTTGACAACGATTAAGACATGATGTACGAATCGGTTGAACTGTACCCATAATTCCATTTTTCATTAAGCTTGATGCTAAATGTTGAAAAAGATCTTGCGTAGCTGGTGTAACACATGATGGTTTTGGCATTCCTGGAGGAGCTGATTGCTCACATTTAAATATATAATATGCTGGTTGAGGGATTCCCATAAATTTCCTTTGCAATTGGTTCGTAATTTGAAGGAGCATATATTTTCAAAGAAAATATGTAGCCCGTAAAATTACAATAAATGAACCTATTGTACTTTGTTTTAAATTTGGCGAAATTATAGCTAAATTTACCTCATAAACCATAATCTTAAAAAGAAGTTTTTTTCTTTAAGCTTATTAGTTTATGTTTAGTAACTCTCGCACTACTTCTCTATCATCAAAAGGTAGTTTTTCATCATAGATAATTTGCACAGATTCATCACCTTTTCCAAGTATAACTACCACTTCATCATCTTCTTGATCATCAAGTGCCATCTGTATTGCTTTTTTTCTATTTAACTCTACACTTACTATTGATTTATCATCAATCCCTTCTAAAATATCATCAACTATTTTTTGAGGATCTTCATTTCTTGGATTATCGCTTGTAACATATACCTTTTTAGCTAAAGATGCTGCAACCTTACCCATCATGGAGCGTTTTGTAGTATCTCTATCTCCACCAGCGCCAAATACTACTAGAAGTTCTTTCTCTTTTAGTGCATTTAAAACTTGTTGCATTCCATCTGGAGTATGAGCAAAATCAACTATGACATTTGGAGCTTCACAAACTTGTTCCATTCTACCACTAACACCTGCAAATCCATCAACTACATTAGCTACATCTTCAAGTTTTCCACCAACTAAAATATGTGTAGCCGAAATAGCAGCCATTAGATTATAAAGATTAAAAAAGCCATGAAGAGCAGCTGTAAATGGCACTACCTCTTGAAAGTGTTGGATTATTCCAGAGCTAGCATTATTTAATGAATATGCAATTAGTCTATATGTTGCAGAGTTTTCTATTCCATAAGCCATAGTATTTTTAATATTATAAGAAGATTTTGGCTCATCTTTATTTATAAGCTTTTTGCAATCATCTTGAAAAAAACTATTTTTTGTAGCAATATACTCACCAATTGTTTTATGATAATCTAAATGATCTTGAGTAATATTTGTTAGAATTTTAAGCTCAAAATTTAGACCTTCAATTCTTTTTTGAGCAATAGCATGAGAACTTACTTCCATAATAAAAAATTCGCATCCTGCTTGGACCGCTTGATAAATATGTATATAAGTATTTAAAACACTTGGCGTTGTAAGAGTTTTTCCCTCAATAACTTTATCATTCATAAAAAACCCTCTAGTACCCTGCATAGCTACTTTATGATTCAAATCTAGTAAAAAAGAGTAGATTGCCGAAGCGGTTGTTGTTTTACCATTTGTTCCAGTTATTCCAACTATTTTAATTTTATCAATTCCAAAAAGAGTAGCTACTTCATTTATATTTATAATAGAGTGAGCATTGTTATCTTTTGCATTTTGTAAATATTTTTTATTTTGGTTTGTTAAAACAAAGGCTGTTTGCTCATCACACTCTGTTGAATTTTCAGTTATATATTTAAAACTCTGTTCAGGTAATTCAAGCTTCAATTTTTGTACCTTTTGCTAATTTTTTAAGTAATTTTCTAAGAAGCTTATCTGATGGATAAACACTAAGCGCATTCTCTAGGTAAGTTAAAGCCATTTCTGCAAAGTCATGTTCTATAAGATTATCTAAAAAATCTATAAAATCTTCTTTTTGTGTAATGATTACACGAGTTGAAAACATAATATTTTCAAAAGTTTCTTTAAAACTCTCACCCTCATCTATGATTGCTTTGAAATCTTTATATAAGATTCCATCTTCAAACTCTAATCTATCACGAAGTGGTTGAGCAAACACTTCACTTAATTTTTCTAAGCTTCCATCCATATTTTGTAAAATGTCACTCATAATTAGGTTTGCTGATTCTTTGTCTTCTTCTTTTAGTATTTCATAATAATCAAAAAGTGCTTCAGCACCACCCTCTCCACTAAGAGCCATCTCTGAAAGTATTACGCTGTTGTATGCTTCTTTAGAATTTGGAAAGTTTTGTAAAACCATTGCAAATTTTTCCAATGCATTTTTATAATCACTTTTAGAGAAGCAATCTTTTGCTTGCGATAATATTTTATATTTGCTAATACTCATATTTATTCCAATTATTTTATAAGTTGTCTATATCATTTTCCATGCCAATTGGCACATTTATAGCTTCTAATTCTGGATGAATATCCATTTTAAGTTGTCTCTCAACCCCATATTTTAGCGTAGTACCACTTGAAGCACAGCCAACACATGCACCTTTAAGTTGTATATATACTTTTGAATTTTTAACTGTTAGAAACTGAATATCTCCACCATCAAGTGCCAATGAGGGACGAACTTTTTCTATAACTGCTTTAACTGGGTCCATAAGTTCTTCATCTGTAAATGGAATCATTCTATATTTCCTTTAATATCTTATAGATTATTTATGTGTAAGATATGATAATATCGCTTAACAAGTGATAAAAATAATAACTTATTTAGCTAAAGAAAGAATTTCATATACATATGATGGTTTTCTCATTCCAACTAAGATAAAATCAATATTATCTCTTGATGTTAAAAATCTCAATGCGCACTCTTGCATCTTTAAAGTACAATCTTCAAAATGCGCTTTTTGTTGGAGCCTAGTAGATTTTGAGCACTCATATAAAACCATTTTTCTATACTCTTGCAGATATAAATCTATAAAATTTAGCATAGTTTCACGATTTTGCTCATCAACTGCTTCTAAAGTTTTTTTGAAATGTGGAATAATTTGAGAATAAAGAAAAGAATCATAATCACCAATCCAGCCAAATTTATGTTTATTTATATCTAACTGTTCCAATAAATTATATAATGCTCTTAACATATCATTATCGCAAACTTCCATCAGCTCATTAAAATGATGATAATATTCTTGGCTCTCTTCATACTCTGCTAGTCTAAAAGTAACACCATTTTCTTGAGCATTTAATGGTCTATTTACCAAGACTCTAAGTCCATTTTTCTTTGCCCATGATGCACATTTTAAACCCTCAGTTTCAAGCATATTTATTGGAAGTTGTATTGTAGTAAAACTATGTGTCTCATTTTGAGCTATCTCAGCTGCTGTCTCAGCTAGAGTTATTAAATCTTCATAAGGTAAAAATTCATCAGAGTTTTGTGCTAAAGAAAAAGAGTTCGAACTAATACCATAAGAACCAATGCGTCCAGCTTTTACTTCCTCTTCAAGTCCAATAAAAGCATCTTCTATTCTTTTATACATCTCATCAAGCATATCATCTTTATCTACACCATTTCGTATAGCATCAATTATATAGTATTCTGGATTATGAATAAGATAACAATCTAATTTTTCTCTCTCTAGTCTTTTAAGAGTAAGACTAAGTTGTGAATGCATAAATGGGGTCGCAATACAGTGAAAACAATCCTCACTATACTTAACTACATTATCAAAAGGTTCTTCTTTATGTAGCTGCATGTTTGCACCTTGAATATAGCCATATTTACTAACAATTTCAACATCGTTAATTTTATCTCCATATTCGCGAAATGCCAATGCAATAGCTCTTTCAGCCCCACCATCCATATAATTTGATGATGTATCTATCATGGTTATGCCAGAATCTATGGCAACTTTTAATGCTTCAATGTGTTGTGGGTTTAAATCAGATATGCGATAAGTTCCAAATGCGAAATTACTCATAATGTCTCACTTTTTAAGTATTTTAGGATGTGGAATTTTTTAGAAGTTTTAGATTCCGGGTCAAGCCCGGAATGACAGTCTATGTCATCCTGCTTGACAGAATATATCACCCTGGATGAGTGAATATATTATTCTGCTTAACAGAATATGTCGTTCGACTTGACAGATTGTCATCCTGAACTTGATTCAGGATCTAGCTTAACAAACTATACTAGTTCGATAAAAGCCATAGTCGTAGCATCACCACGACGGATTCTTGTTCTAGTAATTCTAGTGTATCCACCAGTACGATCAACATACTTAGGAGCAATATCATTTACTAAAGTTTTAGTTGCTTCTTTACTTTGAAGCGACGCGAATACTGCTCTGTGAGCGTTAGAATCATTTTTACCAGCAACTGTAATCAGTTTTTCTATGTAAGAACGAAGTTCTTTTGCTTTAATAGCAGTAGTTTCTATTTTACCATGTTCAATTAACGAAATACTAAGATTCTTTAAAAGAGCAGCTCTATGTGCACTTGTACGACCTAGTTTACGGTATCCATGACGATGTCTCATAAATTATCCTCTATTTTAAAAAGCTTATGCAGCTTCTATTTTCTTTTTTAATGCGCTAACAACATCATCAGCGATGTCACCACCAACTTCGTAACCAAACTCTTGAAGTTTTTCTACGATTTCATCATATGATTTTTTACCTAGGTTTTTAACATTTTTAAGATCATTAGTACTCATTAATGCTATTTCACCTACTAGTTTTATGCTTGAACGATCAAGACAGTTAAAACTTCTTGCGCTTAAACCTAAACTATCAATATGTGTAGTTAGTTTTTTAAGATCAGGGCTTTCTTCAACTCTTTCGATTGTAGCTGGAGCTTTTACTGAAATTTCTGAGTTAAATACTGCAAGTTGTGCGTACATAACTTCTAGTGAGTTTCTAAATGCATCAATTGGACTGATTTGACCATCAGTTCTGATGTTAAGAACAACTCTTTCAAAGTTAGGATTATCTTCAACAAGTACATTTTCAATCTTGTAAGTAGCACTACGAACAGGAGTAAAATATGCATCAAGTGCAATATAACCATCTTCTAACTCATCATGAGTATCTTCACTAGGAACATAACCAATACCTTGAGCAATTTTAATACTAAAGTTAAGAGTTGAGTCTTCATTCAATGTAGCTAAAGGAGCATCCGGAGTTACTACTTCTACTTCATCATTACAAAGGTCACTTCCTTTAATAACACAAGGACCTGCAAAGCTATAATTAATCTCTGCTTCTTCTGCTTCACCTGTTAACTTAAAGCGAATCTCTTTAAGATTTAGGATAAAGTCCGAAATATCTTCAAGCATACCACGCACAGAGTCAAACTCGTGTTTAGCACCCTCGATTTTAATAGCAATTGGAGCATATCCAACTGAGCTACTTAATAAAAAACGGCGAAGTGGGTGAGCTAAAGATATCGCATAACCAGTTTCAAATGGGTATGCCATAATATTTGCTTCATTCTCACTAATCTGTTCTACCTCAAATTCTTGAGGAGCAAGTGGAGTAGTTTTAATTTTCTTCATTCTCTAACGCCTTTTATTAATGATTATTTCGAGTAAAGTTCAACGATTAAACGCTCTTCAACAGGTATAACAACTTCTTCACGCTCAGGTAAACGAGTATAGATTCCGAAAACTTTTTCAGCATCTGTATCAACCCATGGAGCTAAACCAGTTTGGTTTGTTAATTCCATTGCACGAACAATTTGAACATTAGTTTTACTTGATTCACGAACTTCAATTTTTTGACCAACTTTTACACGGTATGAAGGTATATCAAGTTTTTTGCCATCAACTAAAATGTGACCATGAGTTACAAGTTGACGAGCGAAACGACGAGTTGAAGCAAAACCCATACGATAAACAACATTATCAAGTCTTGATTCGATTAGAGTAATAAGGTTTGTACCAGTATTACCATCTCTTCTTTTTGCTTCAACAAATAATGCACGGAATTGTTTCTCAGAAACACCATACATGAATTTTGCTTTTTGCTTTTCATTAAGTTGTAAACCATACTCAGAAACTTTCTTACGACGCTGACCATGTTGACCAGGACCATAAGGTCTTTTTTCTAATGCAGATTTACCCGCTAAACGACGCTCACCTTTAAGGTTAAGACTTACACCAAATCTTCTTTCGATTTTCTCTACTGGACCTCTATATCTTGCCATCAGTAATCTCCTTAAACTCTACGACGCTTAGGCGCACGACAACCATTGTGTGGTAATGGAGTAACATCTTTCATAAATGTAACACGAATACCTTCAATAGCGCCAACAGCTTTAACAGCAGTTTCACGACCTGAACCTGGACCTTGAACTTTAATACCAAGTTCTTTAATTCCATGAATTTGAGCTTTTGCTACTGCATCTTCAACAGCTGCTTGAGCCGCGAATGGAGTAGATTTTTTGCTACCTTTAAAACCAAGACTACCAGCTGAAGACCAAGCAATCATGTTGCCCATCTCATCAGTAATAGTTACAAGTGTATTGTTAAATGATGCTGCAATGTGGCAGATACCACGAGCAATATTTTTCTTTACTACTTTTTTTCTAACAGCTTTTCTTTTTGCCATCTAGTAATCCTTATGCTGCGCCGACAGTTTTACGCTTACCTTTACGAGTACGCGCATTTGTCTTAGTTTTTTGACCACGACATGGAAGACCACGACGGTGACGAAGACCTCTATATGAACCAACATCCATAAGAGCTTTAATATCCATAGCTACTTTTTTGCGTAAATCACCTTCAACCATATGGTTAGCACGGATTTCAGCAGTAATTGCAGCTACATCTTCTTGAGAAAGTTCGAAAACTCTCTTATTATAGTCTATACCTGTCGCGTCTAAAATTAGACGAGAAGCGTGTAAACCAATCCCGTAGATGTATGTAAGACCATACTCTACTCTTTTTTTCTTAGGTAAATCAACACCAGAAATACGAGCCATGGTTATCCTTGTCTCTGTTTATGTTTTTTAACTTTGCAGATTACTCTTACAATGCCTTTTCTCTTGATAACTTTACAGTCATCACACATCTTCTTAACTGAAGCTCTTACTTTCATAGTAAGTCCTTGTATGTTTGTCTTTACTGCTTTTAGGCAAGTTTCTCAAACGAGTTTTACCTTGCCAATACTTTTATCTATATAAATAATATAAAGATAGAAATACTCTTTTGTTTTTGTTAAAACAGCAAAGCGGACGCGTATTGTATCCAAAAAAATGTAAAAGATTTATTAAGTGCAGAAATTTCAAGATATAATTGCTATTTGATAACCCTCACCTTTTAAATTTTGAAGCAATGTTTTTGATGTTTTATCTCTAAAACGACGAATAAATGTTCGTAATCTTTCATCACTTACCTCATCATCCCAAAGATGCTTTTTTATTTCATAAGATTTAATAAGGCAAAAACCATCTTCATACTTTTTAATAAATAACTCTAAAAATAAAAGCTCTTTTTTTGTTAATTTTACAAACTTTAAATCTTTATATAAACTTCTCGTAGCTTTATTAAAACTAAAATTATCTTGTAAAGTTATAATTTTATTGGCAACACTACCCTCTAGCGAGATAATATAATTTAATAATTCATCAATATCAAATGGCTTGATGAAGTATTTCATAACTCCTACATCAATAGCTGTTAAAAGTTTATCTACCTCAGAAAATGCACTAAGTATTATTATATTTGCATTTGAATCAATACTCTTAATCTCTTTTGCCATATCAAGACCAGTTTTATTTGGCATCATAATATCCGTAATTATAATATCCGGTAAAAATTTATGATAGATTTTCAAACCTTCTAAACCATCTTTAGCTATAAAAAAACTTTTAAAATTATCGCCAATAGCATTTTTTAACAATGAAGAGAGCTTCTCTTCATCCTCAACCAATAAAACTTTTAAACTTTTTAGAAACTTATTTTTCATAATTTATTTATCACTTTCTTGAAGTGGTATTTTTATACTAAAAATTGTATATATATCTTTTGAACTTACATTTAATGAAGCATTTAAACCTTTTTCACAAATCATTTTTGACATAAACAAACCAAGACCTGTTCCAGAGGATGTATGTTTTGTTGTAAAATATGGCTCAAAGATTTTATAAATATCTTCCTCTTTAATTCCACCAGCATTGTCTTTAAATTTTATAACAGCAAAATTATCGTCTCTTTTAATACTTATATTTATCTCTTTTTGTTTAATATTTGCTATTTTAAAAGCATCTTTAGAATTTTGTATAAGATTTATAATAACTTGAGTTAGTTCATTTGAGATACCTAATACTTTTATATCTTCAAAACTTGTTTTTATACTTATAGATTCTTTTTTAATTATTTTTTCTAAAATATTAATAGACTCTTTTATACTATCTGCTATCTTAAAAAAATATTTCTCTTTATGTGGTTTAAAAAAGTTTGTAAAATCATCTATTGTCGTAGACATATTTTTTATAATCAATTTACTATCATTGTATAGTTCATCTACTTCTAATTCACTTGATGAATTTATGGCTTTTTTTAGACTAAAAAGTGTTAGATTAAGTTCTGTTAATGGTTGTCGCCATTGATGAGCAATATTTGCTAACATCTCACCTAAACTTGCTAGTCTTGATTGCCAAAACATAACCTTTTGTTTCTCTTCATTTTTAGCTATTTCATCTTTGACTCGTTTTTCTAAAGTTTCATTTAGCTCTTTTAACTCTTTTGTTTTAAGTTCAACTCTCTTTTCTAGTGTAGTATTTAAATCTTCAAGTTCTTTCTCTTTTTGCTCTAAACTTTGCTTATAAAAAACCTCTTTAGTAACATCATAACGAATAGCAATAAACTCTTCAATTTTTCCATTTTCATCAAGAATTGGTATAACAGTAGTATTTACATAAAATGCTGAGCCATCTTTTGCTCTATTTTTTACAGTACCTTTAAAAATCTTTTTAGCTTTTATAGTCTCCCATAGCTTTTTAAATGTACTTTTTAAAATATCAGGATGACGGACAATATTATGATTTTTACCTATTAGTTCATCTTTTGAATAACCAGAAATTTTACAAAATTCATCATTCACAAAAGTAATAATTCCATGCGTATCTGTTTTAGAAATAATGTTAGTTTTTTCGATGGCTTCTTTATACTGCTTTAACATAGAGCGATTTTACCAAAACTAATCCCAAAGTACACTTATTTCCGATTCTTTATTAGACTTCTTGTACAACCTAGATCCCCAGTCAAGCTGAGGATGACAACAACTAGATCACTTCGTCACTTTCAGCTTGAGAGGGAGTCTAGTTTTTAGGGTTTTGCATTGGAAACAATATTTGTACTTTCTATAGCTTCTTTATAATTATCCATAATAATTATTTTATCTAAACTTCAATTAATCCCAAATTACACTAACTCCGTACTCTTGATTTAGTATTATATGCTTATCATAGTAAATTTTCTTACCATGCTTTTTACTAAGTAATTCGACTTCAATACTTTCTTCACTAAGCAACTCTCTAACCTCTTTATATGAGAGCCACTTTCCATATCTAGCCAAAGAGTTCTGCCAAATACGAAAATCACAAGTAGCATCCTCAGTAAGTTCAAACATCTCACCATCTTCAGTTTTCCAATGAGCATTTGAGCAGGCATAAAGTTTAACTTTTTTGCCACTCACTTCTTTATCTCGCACTTCAATACTTCCATCATCACAGTATGGACATTTTCCTAAAATCATATTAACTCCTCAAAAGAAATTTATTATTTTAAAATATTAGCGCGAAAATAGCTCTACATGTAGAAATATTGCATTTTGTCATATTTTTAAGATAAAATACTTTATGAATGAAATAAATATAATATTTGAGAACAATGATTTTGCAATTTTCAACAAACCTGCCGAACTTAACTTCCATAGTGAAGATGAAGAAGCTGGTTTTGTTGTTCTAGCTACACAAGCTCTACATGTAGAACAGTTATACAGTGTTCATCGTTTAGATAAGATGACTTCTGGACTTATTATTCTTGCAAAATCTAGTAAGGTTGCAAATGATTTTACAAAACTCTTTGAAGAAAAAAAAGTACAAAAATTTTATTTAGCCCTATCTCTTAGAAAACCTAAAAAGAAACAAGGTTGGATAAAAGCAGATATGGCACAATCTCGCCGTGGGAGCTACAAGCTTTTACAAACTAAAAATAATCCTGCCATTACTCAGTTTATAAGTGTAGCGCTTAGAGTTGGCGAGCGATTTTTTTTAGTAAAACCACACACAGGAAAAACTCATCAAATAAGAGTAGCACTTAAAAGCATTGGCTCACCAATAGCTGGTGATATCCGTTATGCAGATGCAAATGAAGCTAAAAAAGAGGACAGAGGATATTTACACGCTTTTGCACTAAATTTTACTTTGAATAATGAAGATTTTTCTTTTATATCTGAGCCTGATTTTGGAGAGAGATACCTTTCAAATGAGGCTAAAGAACAAATTAAACTTTGGGTAAAACCTTGGAATTTTTTTAAAAGCACAAAATAATTTAGATAAAATACTATTATGAATAATTATTTAGACAAATTTAACGATGCTATTAGAAATACAGTATATTTAAAACTACCACTTACAACTCAACGCTTCATTAAAGAAAAAGCACTCTTTTTAAAATTCTCATTTTCTGAGATTAAGCAAATTATAGAGATTGCAAGAGACTTAGATATGTGGGATGAAAAAACTATTATTGAGATTTTTCCTGCACATAATCAAAAAAAAGTAGTGATGGCTAGACTTAAAAAAGCTTATGAAGAGCTTCGTTCTAAACCAAACTCTTATGAAAATTTTGAACTTAAAAACATACCCAAAGAGCAAAAATTTAACTTTAAAACAGAAGTGAAAGATGGCTTTGGGCTTGGACTTTGTCCAGTGGCTAGTGAAAAAACTCGTTGCTGTAATCTTCTTACACTTGATGCCGTTGAGAGTTGTGGATTTGACTGTTCTTATTGTTCAATTCAATCTTTTTACAATCAAAATACTATAACTTTTGATAGTGGATTTAAAGATAAACTATTAAATCTAAATCTTGATAAAAATAAAACTTATCATATTGGGACTGGGCAAGCTAGTGATTCACTTATGTTTGGAAACCGTGAGAGTATTTTAGATGCATTATTTCTTTTTGCAAAACAAAATCCAAATGTGATTTTAGAGTTTAAAACAAAAAGCGATAATATAAAGTACTTTTTAGAAAATGATGTACCAAGCAATATTCTTTGTACATGGAGTTTAAATACTCCAACAATTATACAAAATGAAGAACATCTAGCAGCCTCACTAGACAAACGAATAAATGCTGCGAGAAAAATGGCAGACAAAGGTGTTAAAGTTGGTTTTCATTTTCATCCAATAGTTGAGTACGAAAATTATCTTAGTGAGTATAAAGAGGTTTATGATAGACTAATATCTGAATTTAAAGCGAACGAAGTTGCATTAGTTAGTTTTGGAACACTTACATTTATTAAACCTGTTATAAAACAACTTCGAGATCGTGAGTTTAGAAGCAAGATAACACAGATGCCATTTGAAGATGCAAGTGGAAAAAGTTCATATCCAGATAGCATAAAACAAGAGATGTTTAAACATGCATATGAAAGTTTTAAACCTTGGCATGAAAAAGTGTTTTTTTATCTTTGTATGGAAGAGCATCAGATGTGGTCAAAAACTTTTGGTTACCAATACTCAACTAACAATGACTTTGAGCAAGCAATGCTAAGCTCTTATGCAAAAACATTAGGTATGGAGTTTATGATATGAGATTTTTTATTGTAATAGCTATTTTAATCTCAACAATATTTGCAAAACCAATGAGTATTCAAGAAAAAAAAGAGCGTTTTAGAGACCTTGTAGTTCCAGCTGTAAATAAAGTATACCAAGAACTTCAATGTCAATATATAGAGATGCAACACTATATTGACAGAGATCACAAATATTATAGAAAAACTATAGCAAAGATGCGAGATAAATATAATGCTCTAAATAATGAAGATCTATTAAAAAGACTAAAACCTCATCCTAGAAGTATTGCAATTGCACAAGCAGCAATGGAGAGTGCTTGGGCTACATCGAGATTTTACAAAGAAGCAAATAATATTTTTGGTGTCTGGTCTTTTAATAAAAATGAACCGAGAATTGCAGCTTCAAGAAAAAGAGGAAAGAGAACAATTTGGTTAAAAAAGTACAATAATCTTGAAGAATCTATACGAGATTATTATAAAACCTTAGCCACAGGTAAGGCTTTTATAGCATTTAGAAATTTAAAGATGAAAACCAACAATCCATATAGATTAGTAAAAAAATTAAATAAGTATTCTGAAATTGGTAAAAAATATACAAAAGAGTTAAGTCAAGTTATAAAATATAATAAATTTTATTTGTATGATAAAGAATGAAAGGAGAAATTTTGCTAAAAAAAGAAAGATATGAAGCACTAGATGTACTTCGCGGTCTTACCATGGTTATTATGGCAATTGATCATTCACGAGACTTTTTAGGTCTTGGTTTTGTTTTTTCTGCGCCACTTGATTTGAGTGTTACAAATTTTGAGGTATTTATGACAAGATGGATTACTCATTTTGCTGCTCCAGTTTTTATGTTTTTAGCGGGAATTGGTCTTTACTTTGCATCTAGTAGACGCACAAAAAATGAACTTGCATTTTTAGCAGCTTCTCGCGGACTTTGGCTAATATTTTTAGAGTTAACACTTGTTGGCTTTTTTTGGTCATTTTCACCAGATTTTTACTATAAACCTAAGGTCGCTGTACTTTTTGCCATTGGTGTATCTATGCTTTTTATGGCTTTTTTAGTCTACTTACCAAAATGGCTTATAGCTATAATTTCTCTCACTCTAATACTTACTCATAATGCTTTTGATACACTACATGCTTCACAATTTGGAGAATATGGTTGGATATGGCATCTACTTCATGAACCAGGAACCATAAACCTCTTTGGCATAAATATTAGAGTAATTTACTCATTTGTACCATGGATAGGAGTAATGGCATTAGGTTATCTCTTTGGTCCTATTACAAAAATGCCAAAAGAAAAAAGAAAAAAAATCTTTTTAGGCACTGGCTTAGCAATGTTAAGTGTTGGTTTTTTTCTTCGTTTAACGAACACTTATGGAGATTCTCAACTATACACACAACAAGATAGCTTTTTATTTACTATAATGAGTTTTTTAAATATAACTAAGTATCCACCATCACTTTTATATCTATTTTTCATGCTTGGCATAGCTATGATACTTATGAATCTGTTTGACAGAAAGCTTGGTAGTTGGTCAAAACCATTAGAAATTTTTGGGCGAGTTCCATTTTTCTTTTATATTTTGCATATACCATTACTTCATATTTTTGGAATTATTTTAGCTATGATTACTTTTGGAAATGCAGATTGGCTTATGCAAACTCCAGTTGGTCCAAATCCTCCAGAGTATAGCTATACTTATGAGTTATTACCAACCTATGCAGCTTGGGCATTAGTTATAGTTTTATTATATTACCCATCAAAATGGTTTGCTAATCTTAAAACAACTCGTAAAGATTGGTGGCTTAGTTATTTTTAGAGATTTCTAAAAAACTCCATCTCTTTATATCGTAAAAGTCTTATAGTATTAGTTGAACCACTTATTCCCATTGGATCGCCTGCGGTTAAAATATAACTATGATCTTTATTAAAAATATTTTTCTCAAAACCTTTTTGCATAACCTCTTTTAAAGTCATACCAAAAGAGTTATGACTTACAGAAAATGCTGGAACAATCCCCCATGAAAGTGTTAGTTGCTGTCTAACAATCTTTTCATGACTTATTGCATATATTGGCTTAGATGGACGATATTTTGCTAATTTTCGAGCAGATGAACCTGATGCAGTCATAGTTAAAATTCCATCTACATTTAAATCATTTGCCAATTTTACAGCAGACTCATCAATTGCATTTGTTACATCGCAATGTACTTGTTCATAAGTCCTATTATATTCATATTCCAATTCAGTTTGAGCAATAGTTTTAAGCATTGTCTCAACTGCTAAAACAGGATACTTACCAACAGCACTCTCTTCTGAAAGCATTACAGCATCACTACCATCCATTACTGCATTTGCGACATCGCTTATTTCTGCTCTTGTAGCTCGTTGTGAATTTGTCATAGATAAAAGCATTTGAGTTGCAGTTATAACAGGCTTGGCAACAAAATTTGCTTTATGAATTAACATTTTTTGTAGATTTGGAACTTCATAATATGGAACTTCTATACCCAAATCTCCGCGAGCTACCATCAAACCATCTGAAGCTTGTAAAATTGCATCAATATTTTTAATTGCATCAAACTTTTCTATCTTCGCAATTAGCATCTGCTTTCCACCATACATATCTACAACTTTTCGAGCATTTATCATATCATCAGCAGTTTGGACAAACGATATAGCCATAAAATCCACTTCATTCTCAACACCCCATGCTATATCTTTTTTATCTTTATCTGTTAAAACATCAACACCAAGTTCTGTATTTGGAAAATTTACACCTTTTTTAGAAGATAATAAACCATTATTTTCAACTATTACTTCTACTGCTCCATCTCTACATGTAGAGACTTTCGTACGAATTATTCCATCATATAGGTAGATAAAATCACCCTCTTTTAATTGATCTATTATTTTTGGATAGTTTATAGATACTTCATATTTATTTTTTGCAGTTTGTTTTCCTATCATTTTTTCTTTATGAAAAACAATAGTGTCATTTTCTTTTAATTCAAAATTTTCTTCAAGTTCACCAATACGAATTTTTGGTCCACTAATATCTTGCAACACTCCAACAATTAGATCTGTATTTATCATAGCTTGACGAATTTTTTGTAATACCTCATAATGATATTTGTAAGTTCCATGTGAAAAATTAAGACGAAATACATTTACACCTGCGCGAATAAGTGCTTCAAGTTTTTCTAATGTATCTGATGCTGGGCCAATGGTTGCTAAAATTTTAGTGCGTTTTTTCATGAGCTTTCCTTAAGTGAGAAATGATAGCACAAAAAACGCTATAATGTCATAATAATTTAACATGACGGATAGACCAAATGCAAGAAACACAAAAACAAAATGAGTTTTTAGAACTCGGAAAAATCAACACACTGCTTATAGATAGACTTACAACACCTGGTGCTTATATGATGGCAGAAGATGGAAATGATGTACTACTTCCTGGACCATACTTAACACCAAGCATGAAAGAGGGCACACTTTTAGATGTCTTTGTTTATACAGATTCAGAAGATAGGCTTGTAGCAACTACGCTAACACCAGTTGCAAAACTAGATGAGTTTGCATTTTTTGAGTGTGTAGATGTAGCACCTTTTGGTGCATTTATGGACTGGGGACTTAGTAAAGATTTACTTGTTCCAAATATGTTTCAAAAAGTACCTTTTAAAATTGGCGATAAACGCTTTTTAAAAGTTGTTTATGATGAGCGTACACACAGGCTTGTAGGGACTGAAAAAACTGCTAGTTTTTTTGAGAAAAAAGTAAAAGGACTAAAACCTGCACAAGAGGTAAAAATCCTAGTTATTGCAAAAACTCCACTTGGATTTAAATGTATAGTTGAAGATAAGTATGAGGGTTTAATTTATCACAATGAAATTTTTGAAAACATTAACATTGGTGATGAGAAAAAAGCGTACATAAAAACTATAAGAAAAGATGGAAATATTGACCTTAATCTTAGAAAAGCCGGAAGTAAAAAAAGTGGAAGTTCTGCCGATAAAGTTTTAGAGTTAATTAAAGAAAATAACGGAAGTATGCCTTATAATTATAAAAGTGATGCCGAACTTATTAAAAGTGTATTTGGACTAAGCAAAAAAGATTTTAAACGCTCACTTACAAAACTTCAAGATGATGATAAAATTGAGGTAAAAGATACTGGGATTTATTTAAAGGACTAGATGATGGCAAAAGCAAAAGAGAAGAAAAAAACACTAGAACTCTCAAGTGAAAAAATAACTTTTGAAATAGAAAAGCTATCTTATAAAGTTATTAGATTTTACCCTACTAAAATGACACTTGATGTAAATGTATTTGAAGATGGAAAAAAACTAGGTGTTCAAAACATCCCTTTTGCACATCTTCCAAAAGCTACAAAAAAACTAATTAAAGCAAATTAGGAGTTAATACTTTGACATTTAAACAGATTAAAATGGCAATCTATGCTACATACCTTACAAATAAATATGGTTTTGCACTAGAGGGTGTAACTGATGCAAAAAAGCGTAAAGATGCTAGAATCAACTATGCTACTGAGCTACTTACAAAGTTAAACATTAAAGTAAATGTTATAAATAAAGACAAACTTCCTCAAGATGGGCAGTATCTTCTAGCCTCAAATCACAGAACAATTATTGACCCACTTATAGTTGAGTTAGCTACACAGCATACACAACTTCATGGAGATTGGATAGCAAAAAAAGAACTTTACAACTCTTTTTTCTTTGGTAAGTTTACTCGTAATCTAGGTACAATTTTACTAGACCGTGAAGCATCTCAAATGAGTGGATTTTTTAAAGATATAAAAACCTCAGTAAAAAGTGGAAACTCAATATATATTTTCCCAGAAGGTACAAGAAATAAAACCGACGCTCCAATAGCTGAGTTTAAAGAGGGTGCGCAAATTATTGCTATGAAAAACAGACTTCCAATATTACCTGTTTTTATTAGAGATAAAGCCAACGATATACTAATAGCCGCTATAAAAGATAACTCTATTGAAAGAAGTATTGATATAGAAATTGGCAATATTTTAGATGCAAAAGATAGAAGTTTATCTTTTGCAGAGGCTTATAAAAAAGAGTTTGGCATTAATTAGCTCTACATGTAGAGCATTAAATGCTCTACTTATTTAACTCGCTCATCATCTCTAAAAATTCATCTCTTACAACTTTATTTGCTGAAGCTATAATGTATCCTTTGTGAGAGACAGGGTCAATATCTACACCATCTAAATCTGTTACAAAACCACCACAGTTTCGAATAATTAATACAGCAGCAGAAAGATCCCACGCATTTGCATTATTATCAAAACGAGCTATGTAATTTGAAAAAGCACCTTTTGCAACCATACACATTGAGTAAGTAATACTACCACCAATTGATACAAGTTTTTTAACCTTATCTTCTTTAAAAAGTCTATTTAGATTAGTTACAATTGGGTGTTCTCGTTCTGGTTTAAAGTTTACAACTGCTACATGCTCATTTTCACGAAGTGGGAGTTTTAACATGCCAATATATGATTCACTACCCTTTTCAGTGTGAAAAAATTCATCTGTAAATGGGTTAAAAACTATACCAAGAGTTACTTCAGAATTATCAATAAGTGAAAGATTTATTGCAGATGTATTTTCATGTGTAATAAATGACCAAGTACCATCAATTGGGTCTATTGCCCAGTAAGGTTTTGAAGTGTCAACTTTGTTTTCATCCTCTTCACCCATAACTTGAATATCAAAGTTATCTTTTAGTCTTTTTGTTATGTACTGTTGGATTTGTTTGTCAATGTTTGTGATTGGAGTATTGTCATCTTTAAAAGAAAAGCCAAATGTGTTTGTAGCACGAGCTTCTTTTATGATTTTACCAGCTTCTTCGATGATTTGTTTTGCAATTATTAGATATATGTTTCTCATATTTTTCCTTATTGCGCTGTATTATAGCTAAACTTTGGCATAATATAGTTAGTATTTTAAAAAGAAGCCAAATATGAAAAAACTTATCTTATTTTTATCTGTTATTTTATTGTTCTCAGCATGCTCTATTACCAAGGTTCAACATCTAAGACTTTATAAGAAAAATTATTTACAAGACAATGATATACAAACAAAATTTCACTTTCAAAAAGCAGTACAAGAAGCAAAGTCGAGTAAAGATTATAATACCCTAGGTATTTTATATTTAAGTGAATGTGGACTAAATAATTCACTTGGAATACAAGATAAATGTGACAAATATTTAGAAATAAAAAACAAAATAAACAACAAAGAATATGATGCTTTTATGGATTTAATTCATAAAAAAATTAAAAAAGAGCAAGTGAAATTTCTATGTAAAAACTATCGACCTTTTGTATATGCTATGCTTTTAAAAGATTATAAAAAAGCAAATGAAGAGGTATTAAAAATTGAACCATTAACATCTCAACTTGTGAGTGCTAATCTTATAAAAGAACATTTAGAGGTTCAAACTATTAAAGATATTATAAATAACAACTACTATTTTGGATATAAAAAAGCAGTAATATACTGGATGATTGAACTAAAAAATAGAGTAACTAATGAAAAAGAAAAAAATGAAATAATTCAAAAAATAAAGACTTTAAAAAATGAATAATCAAGTCTTAATTTATTATCTCTTTTTAGATAAGATACTAACAAATTATAAACTATGGAGAAATTATGCCAAATAATAAAAAATGTAATTCACTAAGTGAAGTTAGAGATGAGATTGATAAACTTGATGATAAACTTGTAGAGTTAATTTCTCAAAGAAGTCACCTTATTCGCCAAGCTGCAGCTTTTAAAAATAGTGTTGATGAAGTAAAGGCAGAAGATAGAATTGATTTTATACTTCAAAAAGTTCGTCATGCTGCTATTAGTTCAGGAGTATCACCAAATATGATAAGTGAACTTTTTACTATTATGATTAATGAGATGGTTGAAACAGAAATAGCTGAATTTAGAAATACTCAAACTTTTTAAAGAATATAAATGAAATATATTTTACTTACATTATTATTTGTTATTAATACCTATGCTTATGATGCTTTTGTTTGCGCATCACAACTAAAAGAAAAGATCGATAATCCAAATTTGGTACTTATTGATGTTAATTCTAAAAGTCAATATGATAAGAGTCATATTATTAATGCTCTACATGTAGACATACAAGATTACTATGATGATAAAAAAAGTATTAAAAGCATATTAGAAAGTATTTGGACAAAAAGAAGACTTAGCAATCTAGGTATACAAAAAGATTCAGAAGTTGTAATCTATACAAGAAGTAATGATCAACTAAATGCTAGTTACTTTGCAATGATTCTTATACTTAGTGGTTTTGAGAATGTATCAATTTTAGATGGTGGATATATGGCTTGGACTTTTAAATATAATAGATTAGTATCCAGCGAAGAATCAGATTCTAAATCAAATGATTCTTATGATATAAATTATAATAATAATATTTTAGTAGATACTAAATATCTTATTAAAAATATAGAAAATGCCCAAATAATTGACAGTAGAAATACTCCATATTATTTTGGAACAAAAAAATTATTTACTTATAAACATTTTGGTCATATTCCAAATGCTAAATCTTCTTTTTATAAAGACAAATTTTTAAGTGATTTAACGCTAAGAAAAGACTCTCAAATTGAAGATATTTTTTTATTAGGTTTAGAACTAGATACTAGCAAAGATATAATTGTTTATGGTGATTCAATATTTGATGCATCTATGAATTGGTTTATTTTATATAAAAAATTAGACTTTAAAAATGCAAAATTATATGAAGATTCTTTTAAAGAGTGGGATAAAGAAGATTTACAAACAACTTCTTTTAAATGGGAATAAACTAAAGCTAAAAGCTTTAGTTTATTTGTATCTATAAGTGATACGACCTTTATCTAAAGAATATGGAGTAAGTTCAAGTTTAACCTTATCTCCTGGAAGTATTTTAATATAGTGCATACGCATTTTACCTGCGATATGACATAAAATAATATGTCCATTTTCTAACTCTACACGGAAAGTTGCATTTGGTAAAGCTTCAATAATCTTACCATCAACTTCAATAACATCAGCTTTTGCCATTATAAGTCCTTTAGTTTCTCTTTTTGTAAATATTACGCAAGAGATAATATTTCAGCTTTACCGTCAATAACTGCGACAGTATGCTCATAGTGTGAACCGCGTAATTTATCGGCACTAATAACATCCCATTTATTCTCAAGAATAATAGGTTCTGATTCTTTTTGACATATCATAGGTTCCAGACAAAAAACCATTCCGTTTTTAATCTTTGGACCAGCTTTTGGACTTTTACCCTCAAGATAGTTTGGTATTTCAGGCTCTTCATGAGGCTTCTTACCAATACCATGACCACAAAAATTATAAAGTGGAACAAAACCTTTTGCACGAATTGATTTTTCTAGCACATTTGAAAGTTCTTTAAATCGCATACCAACTTTTATAGAGTCAATTGCTTCATAAAGACTATCTTTAGCACATGCTATTAAAAGTTCATCCTGTACATCAACTTTACCAACAGGCATAGTAATTGCAGCATCTCCAAACCAACCCTCAAGTTCAGTTCCAATATCATAACCAATAACATCACCCTCTTGGAGTTTGTAATCAGTTGGAATACCGTGAATAATAACTTGATTTAGTGAGCAGCAAACTGCATTTGGAAAGCCGTAGAGACCTTTAAAAGATGGTCTAGCACCATGACTTCGAATATAATCTTCAGCCTGTGCATCAAGTTCTTTTAAAGACATCCCCACTTTTGTGTTTTGTCTTAGTAGCTCTAAGGCACCACCAACAATCTTGTTAGCAGCACGGAGTTTCTCAATCTCTTGAGGTTTTCTAAGCGCGATGGCCATTATTTATAAACCAACTGCACTTAGTGTCTCGTATTTACTCATGTAAACTTGAGCCTCTATCTTTCTCATTGTATCAAGAGCAACTTGAACAACGATAAGAACCGCAGTACCACCAAAGAAGAAAGGAACACCCATCCCTTTAATAATCATAAACGGTAAAGTTGCAATTAATCCTAGATATAATGCGCCTGTAAATGTAAGTCTTGATGCAGTATCATTTAAGAACTCCATAGTAGCACTCCCTGTACGAATACCAGGAATAAATCCACCTTGTTTTTTCAAATTTTCAGCAATGTCTTTTGCATTAAAAGTAATCGAAGCATAGAAGAATGCAAAGAAAACAACAAAAACAAATGTTAAAAAGTTAAAGAAATAACTATTTGGATTTAAATAATCAGTAATCGCAACAATAGTAGGATTTGTACTAGTTGATAAAACAGTCATTGGAAACATTAATATCGCTGAAGCAAAGATAACTGGAATAACACCAGCAAGATTTACTTTAATAGGAATGTAGTTCATAACTCTTTTGTTTTGATTTTGCATCATAACTTTTTTAGCGTATGTTACAGGAACACGACGCTCACCAAGTTCAACATAAATAATAACAGCAACAGTACCTAAAATAAGTGCTAAAATTCCTAATACTGTAATAAAACTCATAGCTCCAGTATTTACCATAGTGATTGTTTGACCAATTGCACCAGGTATAGCAGAAACGATACCAGCAAAGATAATTAGTGAAATACCATTACCAATACCAGATTGAGTAATTTGCTCACCAATCCACATAAGTAACATAGTTCCCGCAAGCATTGAAACAGCAGAAAGCATTATAAATGTGTTATGATCAGCTAAAATAGCACTTTGACCATTTGGTCCAGTTAAAGCTTGAAGTCCAACAGAGATACCAATAGCTTGAATAATTGTAATCACAATAGTTGCATAACGAATAATTTGCATATATTTAACCATTCCATCACGCTCTTTTTTCATTTGACCAAGTGGTGCAAAAGTTGCAGCAAGAAGTTCCATGATGATTGAAGCAGTAATGTAAGGCATAATACCAAGAGCAATAATACTCATTCGTTTAACAGCATTTCCAGAGAACATATTAAATAAACCTAATGAATCTGACTGGTGTCCGTCAAAGAAAGAAGCTATAACAGCAGTATCTACGCCTGGAACTGGCACATAAGCCAGTAGGCGATAGATAAATAAAAACCCGATAGTAATAAGTATCTTATTTACTAGATTTTTATTCATAATAACTAGTTACCTGTAGTAGTAACGTTATCGTCTTTAATTTTTGATGCTAAATCTTTAGCAGATGCACCAACTAATTTTACTTTTGAAACTGAAGCGCCCATTTTGTGAACACCACGGATAGCTTCCATAGTAATCTCAGCTAGCTCAGCAACTGCAGTAATTTTTTCAACATTAATAACATAAGGTTTTATGTTACGAGAGAAAAATCCAATCTTAGGCATACGCTTTGCAAGTTGCATTTGTCCACCCTCGAAGTTTCTTTTTCTTTTATAACCTGAACGAGATTTTTGACCTTTTTGACCACGAGCAGCAGTCTTACCAGTACCAGAACCTTGTCCACGACCAACGCGTTTACGATTTGAAGTAGAACCTTCAGCTGGTGATAAATTTTCAATACCCATCATCTATCCTTTTAATCTGCCAAGTGCTTCAACTGTTGCGCGAACCACTGTACCTGGATTGTTAGAACCAATTGACTTAGTAAGTATATCTTGTACACCTGCAAGCTCTAGAACTGGACGCATTGCTCCACCAGAGATTACACCAGTACCTTCTGATGCTGGCTTAAGTAAAACGCGACTAGCGTTATATTTATGCTCAATATCATGTGCAATTGTAGTACCTTTGATACTAACTTTAGTAAGGTTTTTAAATGCATTATCTACCGCTTTTTTAATAGCATCTGGAACTTCTTTCGCTTTTCCAGAACCATAACCGATAGTACCATTCTTATCACCAACAACTACTAATGCTGTAAAACGGAAACGACGCCCACCTTTTACAACTTTAGTAACACGACCAATATTTACAATTGATTCTTCAAAATCTTCTCTATTGATTTCCATCTTAACCCCTAGAACTTAATTTCGTTTGCACGAAGTGCGTCACCAAATGCAGCAATTACGCCGTGGTATTGGTAACCATTACGATCAAATACAACTTCAGAAATTTTAGCTTCTTTTAGTTTAGCAGCAAATGCTTCACCAAGTGCAGCTGCACCTTCTTTGTTTGACTTATGACCAGTCGCTTTTGAATTTAATGCACATAATGTTGTAGCATTTGAATCATCAATTGCTTGTACACTTAAATATCTATTTGAACGAAATACAGAAACACGAGGAAGTGAAGCACAACCAGATATTTTTGCACGAATACGACGCTTACGCTTTAAACGGTTAGCTACTTTATTTTTTAATACTTTTGCATTCATTTTCTAATATCCTCCCTTACTTCTTAGCAGTTTTACCGGCTTTACGCACGATATGCTCTTCCATGTATTTAACACCTTTACCTTTGTACGGCTCTGGTGGACGGAAACTTCTTATCTCAGCAGCTACTTGACCAAGCTTTTGCTTGTCATGGCTTTTAAGAGTAATTACATTTTTAGTTACTTCTGCTTCTAAAGCATCTGGTAAATCATAGTTAATATCATGAGAGTGACCAAGTTGAAGATTAAGTACGCGACCTTTAACAGCAGCTCTATAACCAACACCATTGATTTCTAATTGTTTAGTATAACCAGTAGTTAAACCAACAACTATATTTTGAGCTAATGCTCTATATGTTCCCCAGAACGCTCTATGAGCTTTCTCATCAGATTTAGCAGCAAAAGTTAAAATATTACCATCAATAGTAAAATCAACATTTCCTTTTGTATCTAAATCAACACTATTTTTGCCTTTAGCAAAAGTTAATATATCTCCATTTGAACTAACTTTAACATCAGCACCAAAATCTACAGGTTTTTTACCAATTCTAGACATACTTTCCCCCTACCAAACTGTACACATAACTTCACCACCAATGCCAAGCTCATAAGCTTTGTCATTAGAAAGAACGCCATGTGATGTACTTACAATAATAGTACCATAACCATTTTTGAAACGCTTGATATCTTCTTTACCTTTGTAAACGCGTCTACCAGGTTTAGAAACTCTTTTCATTTCATTAATTACAGTTTTACCATCTTCGTTATACTTAAGTACAACTTTAATAGTTTTTTTAACGCCGTCTTCGATTACATTACAAGACTCTAAGTAACCTTTTTCTACTAAGATATTTGCTACAGCTTCGATACTCTTAGAGTGAACCAAAGTAGTAACTGGTAATCTTCTCATACCTGCATTACGAACGCGTGTTAACGCATCTGATACTAGATCATTAATTGCCATTATTTTTCCTTAATGTGGATACACCTTAAAGTGCATCTGCTATTGTTAGGAGTTTCTACTTGGTGAGGCTGATGCCTACCAAGAAGACTTTCTAACACCTGGGATTAATCCCTCGTTTGCCATTTTTCTGAAACATACACGACAGATTCCAAAGTCACGAAGTACTGAATGTGGACGACCACAGATTTGACATCTTGTGTATCCGCGTACTTTAAACTTAGGTTCTCTTGCCGCTTTTGCGATCATTGATTTCTTAGCCATTAGTTACTCCCTTTAGTAAAAGGCATACCCATTTTCTCTAAAAGAGCAAATCCTGCCTTGTCTGAATCAGCTGATGTAACAACAGTAATATTCATACCATGAATTTGCATGATTGAATCATAGCTAACTTCTGGGAAGATTAGTTGTTCTTGAAGACCGAAGTTATAGTTACCACGACCATCAAAACCATTTCTAGGAACACCACGGAAATCTTTTACACGAGGAAGTGCAATAGATACTAGACGATCATAGAAATTGTACATGTTTTCACCACGAAGTGTAACACGAATACCAACTGGCATACCTTCACGAACTTTAAAACCAGCTACTGATTTTTTCGCGATTACTGTAGATGCTTTTTGACCAGCAATCTTAGTAATAGTATCTTCAATGTTTTTGATAAGCTTGTTATCTTTCATTGCAAAACCAGCACCAACAGAGATAACAATTTTCTCTAATGCAGGAGTTTGCATTGGATTTTTGATACCTAAATCTGCTTGTAACTCAGATTTTAAACCTAAGTATTTTTCTTTTAAGCGTGCCATTTATTATGCCTCCACTTTTTTTACATTTGAAACATCAATAGGCATCTCTTTATTAACATGTCCGCCTTTAGTGTTCTCTTCAGTTGGCTTGATTGCTTTCTTAGCTACTTTACAACCCTCAACAATTACCTTATTTTTCTTAGGTAATACTTCAAGTACTGTAGCTTTAGTTCCGCGATCATCACCAGCGATAATTTCTACAGTATCGCCTTTTTTGAAATTAAACTTTGCCATTAAACAACCTCCGGTGCAAGAGATACAATTTTCATGAAACCAGCATAACGCACTTCACGAGCAACAGGGCCGAAAATACGAGTACCGATTGGCTCTCTCTTGTCATCAAGTATAACTGCTGCATTATCATCGAAACGAATAAGAGAACCATTTTCACGGTGAATCTCTTTTGCTACTCTAACAACAACAGCTTTTACAACTTTACCTTTTTTAACTTTAGCAGTAGGAGTCGCTTTTTTTACAGAAGCAACAATAACATCACCAACTGAAGCATAACGACGCTTAGAACCACCAAGTACCTTAATACACATAATCTCTTTTGCACCTGTATTATCAGCCACAACTAAACGAGTAAAACCTTGGATCATTACTTAGCTCCTGTTACTACTGTTTTAAGTCTAAAAGATTTAGTCTTAGAAAGTGGGCGACATTCAGTTGCAATAACTTCGTCTCCAACTTTACACTCATTACGCTCATCATGTACTAAGTACTTTTTGAAACGCTTTACAACTTTGTGGTATCGTGGGTGCATTACACGACGCTCAACAACGATAGATACCGTTTTGTCGCCTGAAATTTTAACTACTTTACCTTGAATTTCACGCTTATGTGTCATTACCAGCCCCTATTTCGCTACTGCATTAAGCGCAGTATTGATTTTTGCAATATCTTTTTTAGCTACACGAAGTTCGCTAGTATTTTGTAATTGCATCATTTGCTTTTTAATTTTTAAAGTAAAAAGCTCAGTTTTTTTCTCTTTTAGCATTGCATTAAGCTCTGCTACTGTTTTATCTGCTAAATCAGAATATTTCATTGCTCATCTCCGCAGTAATAATTTTAGTTTTGAATGGTAATTTGTGCATTGCAAGAGTTAACGCTTCACGAGCGATATCATGCGGAACACCAGCCATTTCAAAAATGATACGACCTGGTTTAATATTCATTACCCATTGATCAACTGCACCCTTACCTTTACCCATACGAGTTTCAAGAGGCTTAGCAGTTAACGGTTTAGCAGGAAATACACGAATCCAAATTTTACCATTTCTTTTAATATGACGAGTAGCTGAAATACGAGCTGCTTCAATCTGACGAGAGTTAATACGACCAGCTTCAACCGCTTTAAAAGCGATATCACCGAATGCTAGTGTATAACCTGAACGAGCGTAACCACGGTTACGACCTTTCATTACTTTACGATATTTTGTTCTTTTTGGCATTAACATAACTATTCAGCCTTTTCACTATTTTCACGACGAGGAGCACGCTTTGGACGACGCTCTTTTTTCTCTTCAGCTACTTCAACAGGAACGCCTTTAGTAAGAACTTCCCCTTTGAATATCCATACTTTAATACCGATAATTCCGTATTGTGTATGAGCTTCAGCGAAACCGTAATCAATTTTAGCACGAAGTGTATGTAAAGGAACGCGTCCCTCTAAGTACCACTCAGTACGAGCCATTTCAGCTCCACCAAGACGACCAGCAACTGCTACTTTAATACCTTTAGCACCTGAACGCTGTGCATTTTGCATAACTTTTTTCATAGCTCTACGGAATGCAACACGACGCTCTAACTGAGTACCAACATTTTCAGCAACAAGTTGTGCAGAAACATTAGGTTTTTTCTCTTCTTTAATATTTACAGATATTGTTTTACCTATAAGTTTTTGAAGATTAGTCTTAAGTTTCTCAATGTCCGCACCTTTTTTACCAATAATGATACCAGGACGAGCAGCAACGATAGTTACACGAAGACGCTTAACTGTTCTTTCTATAATGATGTTAGCAACACCAGCATAGTAAAGCTCTTTTTTCAAAAATGTTCTTATCTTGTGATCTTCACCTAAAGATGCAGCTGCAGTCTTAAAGTTAGGAAACCAACGAGATTCCCAGTTACGGTTGATACCAAGACGAAGACCGATAGGATTAATTTTATGACCCATACTATTTACCTTCTACTTCTACTAAGATATGTGCTGTTGGTTTTCTGATCCCAGAAGCCATTCCTCTAGCACGAGGACGGAATCTTTTAAGTACTGGACCTCTGTCAACACGACATGATGTTATTGTACAATCTTCAGCTTCACTACCACTATTAGCAACTGCAGATGCAAGTACTTTATAGATGATTTTTGCTGCTTTATTTGGTGTAAATTCTAAAGCTGCTAATGCTTCTTCAGCGTTCATACCTTGAATCTCTCTAGCAATAAGACGAGATTTAATCGGAGAAACACGGATAAATTTTAATAATGCTCTAGCCATGATTAACCTTTCTTTTGAACTGAGCCTTTATGGCCCTTGAATGTACGAGTTGGTGCAAATTCACCAAGCTTGTAACCGATGTGGTTCTCTGATACATGAACAGGAACGAATTGACGCCCATTGTGTACATTTAATGTAAAGCCAACCATATCTGGTGTAACCATAGATCTTCTTGACCAAGTCTTAATAGGTTTTTTATTACCTTCAGCCTTAGCTTTTTCAATCTTTTTCATTAAATGGTCATCAACGAATGGACCTTTTTTTAGTGAACGAGCCATATTATCCTACCCTTTTAGCATTTGGTTTACGACGAGTAATAATTAATTTATCACTTGCTTTCTTACGACGAGTTTTAGCACCCTTAGTTGGTTTACCCCATGGAGTAACTGGATGACGACCTGAATTCGTTTTACCTTCACCACCACCATGCGGGTGATCAATTGGATTCATTGCAGAACCACGAGTTTGAGGACGAATACCTAAATGTCTTTGACGACCAGCTTTAGCGATAACAATGTTACCAAACTCTTCGTTTCCAACAATACCAACAGTAGCAAGACATTCACCAAGAACTAAACGCATTTCAGATGAAGGCATTCTAAGTGATACATATTTACCATCACGACCCATAATTTGAGCAGATGTTCCAGCAGCACGACACATTTGTCCGCCCTTACCAGTTTTAAGCTCAATATTATGAATTAAAGTACCCACTGGGATATTTTTAAGTTTCATAGTATTACCAGCTTTAACATCAAGTCCAGCTTCTGCAGACATAATAGAATCACCAACATTTAAATCTTTTGGTTGAAGAATATATCTTTTGTCACCATCAGCATAAGTAATAAGTGCAATACGACAGTTACGGTACGGATCGTACTCAATAGTGCTTACTGTACCTGGAATATCAAATTTATTTCTTTTGAAATCAATGATACGGTAAAGTTTTTTAGCACCAGCTTGACGATGGCGAGAAGTGATACGACCATTAGAGTTACGACCAGCAGTTGTTGGAAGTTTTACTAATAGTGAACGAACACTAGCTTTTGCTGTAATATCTGATGAATCAACATTAGTATAAAAACGACGAGACGGAGTTATCGGTCTATAAGTTTTAATTGCCATGCTATACCGCCAAACTTTCTATTTGTGCACCTTCTGGTAAATGAACATAAAACTTTTTAAAGTCATTTTGTTTACCTTTTACACCACGGAACATTTTTGTTTTTCCGCTTTGATTAAGTGAGTTAACTCTTGATGGAACAATTCCAAAGTACTCACGAAAAACCTCTTTAAGACCTGTTTTAGTCATGCGAGGAGAAGTTGATACAACAATAATGTTGTCTTCTTGCATAGCTAAAGTCTTTTCTGTATATAGAATAGATTTAATATCTGTAATATCAGCCATTATTTAACCTCTCCAGTCAGTTGTTCCCATACTGCTTTTTCGATCACTAGTGAACGATAGTTAGCAGCTAGATAAGCATTTAATTCATTTGACTCAATTACATAAGTATCAGAAAGATTCTCAAATGCTAAAAAAGTTTTTTCATCTAAAAGAGACTTAACAAAAAGAACATCTCTTTGGTTAAGTGCTTTAAACATTGCGTTTGCATCTTTTGTTTTACCAGAAGCTACTTCAATGCTATCTACGATGAATAGACTACCATTTTGTGCATGCTCGTTAAGAGCAAAGTTAAGAGCAAGTTTCTTTTGCTTTTTATTAACTTTAAGGTCATAATTACGATTGTTCTTAGAACCAAATGCTTTACCACCACCTACGAAGATAGGAGAACGACGTGAACCAGCACGAGCGCGACCGCCACCTTTTTGAGCCCATGGTTTTTTACCACCACCACTTACTTCACTTCTACCTTTAGTAGTTGCTGTGTTAGCACGCTGTGCAGCTTGAGCAGACTTAACATATAGGTATAAGTTATGTGGGTTAATTCCTGAGAAAGACTCAGGTAATGCTAACTCAGATGCTTTTTCCATTTTTTCATTTAAAACGATTGCGCTCATTATTTAGCTACCTTTACACGACCTAAAGAACCATTAGCTCCAGAAACTGAACCAGACACCGCAATGATGTTGTTTTCAGCGTCAAAAGAAACGATTTCATTTTTTACACTATTTTGTGTATTTCCATATTGTCCAGGCATTTTCTTACCCTTCATAACACGACCTGGCCATTCTGCATTACCGATAGAACCTGTTCTACGACCAAATCTATGACCATGAGATCCAGGACCACCACCGAAATTCCAGCGTTTCATTGCACCAGTAAAACCACGACCTTTAGTATTGAAAGTAGATTTTAAAACTTTAGCTTCTGCTAAAGGTGCTAAATCTAAATCACCAGCTTCAGTGTTTGCTACTTCTAAAGTAACAAAACGGTTAAACTCAGTTGAAAGGCTATATTTCTTTTGCTGACCTTCAATTGCTTTATTCATTTTTTTACCGCTATTGTAAGCTACAATTGCAGTACCATCGTTAACTTCACATACTTTTTGATCTAATACTCTTAAAAGAGTAACAGGTTTACTAGGTACAGTGATAGTACGGCTCATACCGATTTTTTCAACTATATATTCCACGACGACTCCCTACTTATCCATAGAGCGTACTTCTACGTCTACTTCTGGTGCAAGATCAAGTTTCATTAATGAATCAACAGTTTCTGGCGTAGCAGATACTATATCTATCATTCTAGCGTGCATACGAATTTCAAATTGTTCACGAGCTTTTTTGTTAACATGAACTGATTTTAAAACAGTATATTTACGAATCTTAGTTGGTAAAGGGATTGGACCACGGATAACCGCACCAGTACGCTTTACAGCCTCAACGATTGATGCTACAGATCTATCAAGTACACGATGATCGTAAGCTTTCAATTTTAAACGAATTTTTTCCATAAATTTCCTTCTAAAGAACTCGTTAGGTCTTGCCTAACTATATTTAGTGAACGCGAATTGTACCCAAAGTAAGTTATATTATCAAGGATTTAGGGGCTAAAAAATGAATTTTATAAAAATTTACTTCCTTATTAAAAGGAATATAAAAATTTAAATTCTTTTATTTAAGCTCTTTTCACATATAATACTTAAATAAATTTTAGGAGTTAAAATGAAATTAAATATAATCCTTGCTGTCTTTTCACTTACATTTATGTTTGGATGTTCTGCTACGCCTTTATCGGTTAACTTAGAAGCTGGTGCAAAAGATATAGTTGTTAAAGATACAAAACCAGTTGGTTCATATGAGGTTCTAACTCCAGTTATAGTGAGTAATGGTCGTGGTTGTAGAGATTTTGGTTATCTTGGTACACATGAAAATGCTATGAACGCGTTAAAAAATAAGACAAAAGAGTTAAATGGTGACTATGCGCAAATAACATCTATAACTAAACCACATCTAGATGGCGGATGCTATGATAATGAATATAAAATTATGGCATTAATATATAAAAAATCAGATCCAAAACTAAATGTTGCAAAAAACACTGCAAATAATTCTGATGAAGAAATTTTCACTAAAAAGATGCGTGAGTTAAAGTCTTTACTAGATGATGGTGTACTTACTAAAGATGAGTATAATACACAAAAAGCAAAACTACTAGAGCAAGGTTTTAATACAAAATAAATAATGCTAATACTATTAGAAGAGTTATATAAGACTGATATTGTTATAAATAAATTTCATTTTAGGAAAATCTATCTTGATGACTCTAGTTACCAGATCAATGGGATTTCCCAATCTGGTAAAACTAAATTAGTAAAAAACTATCTGCTAGAACTTAAAAAAAACTCTTTTTTATATATTGATTGTAATGATTTACGAATAGATATAGATGAGTTAAATAAAAATCTATCTACATTTTGTACAAAAAATAAAATAGACACCTTAGTTTTAGATAACTACAAAAAAGAGATAAATATTGTAAATGTTTCTCAGCTTATTATTACAAGTGAGCTACATGTAGAGATAGCATACTTAAAAACTCTACAGTTATATCCGCTTGATTATGAAGAGTTTTTAGCTTATGAACATAAATATGACTCAACCGCTCTAAATCATTTTTTTATACTTGGTGGTTTTGCATCTATGCATAAAATAAATAGTGATGAAAGAAATATTTATATTCAAAATACTCTAAAACTTGCACTCGATGAGATGGAGCTAGATATTTTAACTTTTTGTGCGAAAATGAATGCTCAAAAACTATCTGCTTTTTCTATATATGAGAGATTAAAACAAGTTAGAAAAGTATCTAAAGACAAACTATATAAATCTTTTGATAATCTTGTTAAAAAGTCATACATTCATCTTGTTGAAAAATTCAACCACTCAAAAGCTACAAAAAAAGTTTATCTCTGTGACAACTCTATCAAATCGGCACTTAGCATTGACAAACATTTTGGCAGACTTTTTGAAAATATGATTTTTTTAGAGTTATTAAAGGGCAGAAAAATCTGCTTTTATGATGATGGCATAGATTTTTATTTACCTGAAAATTCTGAACTTATTTTAGGTATGCCTTTTGCAGATGAGCGAAGTTTATTTAAAAAAATAGAAGCCATAGAGGCTTTTATATTTACCCATAATATTAAAAAAGTAACAGCTATCACTATGAGTAGGGAGGGAAACATAAGCCACCCTCTTTCTAAAATTGAGATGATACCGTTTGATATTTGGGCAATAGGAGATTAATTATGTTATGTGGAATAGATGAAGCTGGGCGTGGTCCTATTGCAGGAGATTTAGTTGTAGCTGGATGTATTTTTAATGAAGATACAAATATAGAGGGCTTGAATGACTCTAAAAAGATAAGTGAAAAAAAGCGTTATAAACTTTATGATGAAATTTTAAAAAATACCCTAAATCACATAGTAGTTATAAAACCACAAGATGTTGATGAATTTGGAATATCTAAATGTATGACAAAAGCCCTAGAGGAGATAAAGTCTAAACTCAATGCACAATCTTACCTTTTTGATGGCAATACAACTTTTGGAGTATCTGGACTTGAAACAATGGTAAAAGCTGATGGAAAAGTTGCCCAAGTAAGTGCTGCATCAATACTCGCAAAAGTAACTCACGATAGAAATATAATAAGAGATGCCCAGCTTTACCCTCAATATAGTTTTGAAAAACATAAAGGTTACGGAACGGCTCTACATGTAGAGATGATTAAGAAGTATGGATACTGCCCAATTCATAGAAGAAGCTTTAAATTAAAAGCTCTTCAAGGGACACTTTTTGATTAGAATAAAGTATTAAAAGTTACTTTTATAGGTAGATAGTTTATCATAAAGCGTTTAGGAATTTTCTCTTCTAACTTTAACTCTAATACTATTGAGTATGGTGCCTTTTTTAGTACACTATTTAACTCTATTGGAGTTTTTACCGCCCTCATTTGAACATTTGATACTATGGCATTTATGACTGTTTTATCTGGGAAAATTACTCTTACCTCTCTACCAATATCAGCATAACGAGAATTTTTAGGATTTAGAAAAACTTCCATAGCTGGTTTTGAGTGAAGATCTATAACAAGCAATTCATCATACTCTTGAACTAACTCACCCTCTTTTGCACTATTTAAAGTTACAGTACCTGTTGATGGAGATATAATCACCAATGATTTTAGTTTTGCTTTTAACTCTTTGACTTGTAATTCATCCACTAAAGTCTCTTTTAAAGCTAATTTAGTATTTTCTAAATTCTCTTTAGCATTTGTATAAGTTAACAATGCTCCTTTTAGTTGAACAATAGCATTTGATATCACATGCTCTGTAATTAAGTTTTTATCTCTTAATTTTTTAAGTCTTTTGTATTCAGCATTTTTACTATCGTAAGAGTCTTTTGCAATTTGAAGCATATCCCTGTTGTTTTTTATAGTCTCTTTTAAGTCTTTATTATTATGCTCTAGTTTTGCCGAATAATTTTTATATTTATCCTCTAAAAAATCATTTTTCAATATTGCGACAACCTCGCCCTTTTGAACATCAGCACCAACTGGCTTCAACATTTTCACAACACCATCAGTTGGAGTTTTAATAGTCATAACCTTTAGCAAAACAAAACCTGCCTCACTTACAACTACATAATTATATACCATGTATAAAATATATAGTATAAATGGAAGTAAAAATACTAATAATACTAAGTTAAATCTCCACTTTGAAAATGGTCTTTTTGCAGGAGCGTAATTAACTTTTAAACCACCGATTTCATCAGGTGATTCTGGTGTTTTATTAAAACTAATTTTCATCTTTTCGCCTTGCTGTAATCATAAAGTGATTGTATCACAATATCTACAAAATTATTATTATGTTTTAGTGTGTCATTTATATTTTTCCAACGCACCAATGATTTTTCTTTACCATAAATAGCAAATGTTTCATTTTTGGATAGGACACTTAATGGCTCTATAGATAAAGCTAAACTAAATTTTAGATTTTGGTTTTTTTTCATTATGTTATTGAGCTTTTGTTCAATATTAAGAGAGTTTATAGAATAGTACATAATAATAACTTCATCAACTTTTGAAGCTTGTAATTTTTTTAATATATATGGCTTAGCCAACGCATGATTTAAAGAAAAACCAACATCTAAGTCTGTAGTTTTACTAACTTTAATCATAAGTGCAGATATATTTTCCATCCATAATTTTTCATCATATGATTTTAAACCTGATGGCTCTATATCCAATTGCAAACCCGAAAACTCAAACTCTTTAAAAAATTCTATCAACTCCAATAGATGATGGTGATTTTTAGGGTACACATAAGTATGATCACCTATTAATAACTCAACATTTATATTATGTTTTTTTGCTTTTAGTAAAAAGGAATTTAATTCATCTTTTTCTATTTGCATATATTTTAGGTTTATAATCTCTTTTGCATTAAATGAAAGGAAAATTCTATTAGTAGGTTCTAATGTATCAAAAAAGTTTTCTTTATCTTTATTGTATTCTTGAAATCCATTCCATGAATACCAAGATAGTTTAATATCATCAGCAAAAATAGCACTATATAAAATCACAAATATTAGTAAAAATCTCATATCTAATAGTGTCCTTTTTTTAGTACCCACCATGGCGCCATATTTGAATCTAGATGAGATTTATTAACTATTGAGTGAAGTAATGCTATTGCTGCATTTACTCTGGCTGCATATGTAAATAGTAAAAAAAATGGCAAATATATAATATAGCTAAGATCTTCTTTTACTCTATCACTAATTAGTAAAATATATGTGATATAAATAAACAAGAGTATAGCAAAATAGATAATATATACTATAAGCATAATGCTAATAACATACTCCAAAGGTAAAAATATTATCATAATAATAGAATAGATTGTGATAACAAATGGCATCACTATTTGGAAAAAATAAACCCCAATAATTGTAAATACATAATTTAGCCCACCTATTAGAGTTGGTCTTATGTTATTCATAAATTTTCGTATAAGTATATAAAAAAGATCACCCTCCCATCTCATGCGCTGTTGAAAAAATCCAAAAAAAGTATCTGGGACCTCTGTATGTCCAACTACATGTGGATCAAAAGCTATCTTCCAGTGTGGGTTTCGTCCAAAATGCTCTTTTAAACGCATAGTAATATCAAAATCTTCAGCTGTTCCATTATCCCAACCTTTTAGAAGCTTTAATATCTCTATACGAAATATTCCAAAGGCACCAGATATATTGTTAACCATATTAAAAGTAGATAGTCCTGTTCTTCCCGCTCCAATTGACAACATATACTCTATATTTTGTAGTTTTGTGACAAGTGATGTATCTTTATTTCTAACGCGCAAGTTTCCAGCTAAGGCTACTACATTTGGATCATCAAAATTTCCAACAGCTTTTATAACCATATCATTTTCAAATGTCGTATCTCCATCAAGGGCCATAAATATCTTTCCAGTAGCTAACTGCATACCAGCATTCATAGATGATACCCTACCACCCCTCTGCCATTTAGGAACAACTCTTATTGTCCTATTTGGTATATCATTTAAACTTTTTTTCACATCCATTGCTATTTTATAAGTATCTTTATTTTGAATAGCTCCATCTACAACTACGAGTATCTCTATCTCACCTGGATATAGTTGATGTACTAATGATTTAATAGGGAGAATTATCTCATCTGCTTCGGAATAACACAAAAGAGTACATGTAACTTTTGGGAATTTTTTTGGGTATTGAGATAATTTTCTTTGGTTTTTAGACCAAATAAATATACCGAATATAACCATTAACTGAAATGGTAATTCTAATAACAATACAAATGGAGTAAACATAGCCAGAAGTGAAGCCATGGACGAGTGTGCATTTAATATTTCTATAATGGAAGATACACTAAGTTCTAACACTTAATCTTCCTTTTGTTTTAAATTATCCATAATATAATTCACTTCACATTGATCATCTATGCTCTCTTGAGCTGAATAAAATGTTTTTAACTCTACTTCTAATTTTGGACCAACACTTGGTTGAAGGTTTTTTATCTCATTTAATAATCTATCTTCAATACCTTTTTTTGATGTAGTTGGTAAAAGTATCCATGTTGCATATTTATCATCAACAGATAACATATCTGTATCTCTTAAAAATTCCAATATTCGTTTTGAAAGTTCTGAAAATAGTTCATTCATCTTAGTTAAACCATAAAACTCAATAATATCATCCATATTTGAGAACTCTAAAAGTACCACTACAAAAGGGAAATCTTTATTTCTTTTATATGCAGATATAATCCAGTTTAAGAACATTTTAAACTCATTTATTTTTATATATCTAAGATTTTGTGAAAATATTGAAAATAGTGCTTTTTTCTGATCTGAAAGAAGATACTCTCTACCAAAAAGAGTTAGTTTTAATTTGTGATATTCATATATGTTTAGTTTCTCTGGTGCATTTAACTCTTTACATCTTATACATCTTGCTTCAATCAATGGCTCTTCAGATATATATGCGCACTCTTGGCACTTGTATTGAGATGCTGGAAGATCATAATCAACACCAATAAGCTTTAAGTTTTCTCTACATTTTGGACAGACTAAACCATCTTGTGCTTGAAAACTTGTTTCATCATCTACATAGCCACATGAAAAACAGTGTAAAAGTTTAACCTCTTTTATATTTATACTTTTACATTTTTGGCATGAGTCTATAAAATATAGATGCGCACTATCACATTTTGTACATAAACGAACTCTATCAACAAGCGTAAAAAAAGACAAAAACTCTTTTTTCACAAGTGCATGAACCCAATCTATATCATTATTTGTACTCAAACATTCTACTATTGGGTATCTATATAAGCCCAATGAATTTTCATCAAAAACAGGTTCTAGTGAAAAATCTTCTCTAAGATACATATAGAGCAGAAGTCTTTCCTCTTGTTTAAACAACTCTATATTCATTTTAAGGTTTGAGATTATATTCTCAAACCTATCACAAATTTCTTCTGCTTCTTTTAAATCAACACACTCATCTAAAAGCGCATCTTTATTCTCAAACTCTGTTAGCAGTGGATAGTACCAAACAGTACTTGTACGAAATGAAGATACTAAAGCATCAATATCTCCATCAAATCTATTTGATATATAAAAACCTTTAAACTCATCTTTTGCATCTAAGAACTTATCTAAAGTATCTTCTGATGATTTAAAAATCGCTATTTTTTTCATATACAAATCCTAACTTTATTTATTAACTATCATATCCATTTTTATTCATAGACTGCCATCTCCATGAATCTTCACACATCTCATCTAAGCTCTTAGTAGCACTCCAAGATAAAATCTCTTTAGCATATAATGGATTCGCATAGCACTCTGCTATATCTCCATCCCGTCTTTGGACTATCTTGTATGTTATCTCTTTAGATGAAGCTCTCTCATAACTTTTTATCATCTCAAGCACAGAATATCCGTTACCGGTACCTAGGTTTACAATAATAACATCATCAATACTATCTATCTTTTGAATAGCTTTTAAATGTCCATTTGCCAAATCAACAACATGTATATAATCTCTTACACCTGTTCCATCTTTAGTATCATAATCTCCACCGAACACACTTAAGTATTCTAACTTACCAACGGCAACTTGGGCTATATATGGTACAAGATTATTTGGTATTCCATTTGGATCTTCACCAATCAATCCAGATTTATGCGCACCAATAGGATTAAAATATCTAAGAATAACTATCTTCCAATCATTATCTGATTTAAATAAATCTTGAAGTATTTCCTCTATAAAAAGTTTCGTTCGTCCATAAGGATTTGTAGCACCTAGTGAAAAGCTCTCATCAATTGGAACAGAACTTGGGTCACCGTAAACTGTAGCAGATGAAGAAAAAACTATCTTTTTACAACTATTTTCTTTCATAACTTCCAAAAGAACTAAAGTGCCATGAACATTTACATCATAATAATCTAGTGGCTTTTCTACAGATTCTCCAACAGCTTTAAGTCCAGCAAAATGGATTACAGAATCAATATCATAGTTTTCAAAAACATCTTGCAATACTTTTTTATCTCTAATATCTCCGATAATATACTCAACTTTTTTACCTAAGATCTTTTCAACTCTACTTAATGACTCTTTTGATGAGTTACAAAAATTATCAAATACTATAAATTCATATCCAGCCTCACTTAATTCTATACAAGTATGTGTACCAATATAACCTGCTCCACCAGTTATAAGAATTTTTTTCATTAAAAAGTGTCTAGTAAAATAACATTTACAAAAGTACCAGCTTCAAGATTTCCATCATCTTCACCAGTTACCATTAAGGCAGAGTTATCTAACATATTTGTTAAAATTGCGGAGCTTCCAACTTTTTTACCTTTAAAATCTACAAAGTACTCACCATCTTCAACTACAACATTGCAAGCTGTAAACTCTGTAAGTTTTGAGCGTTTTGTAAAGTCTTCACTTAGTTTTGCTTCTACTGTTTTATATGCTTTATCTTTACCTAGCATTTTTGCAACAAGTGGAAGGGCATATAAAATTGCTGTTACAGTTGATGAGTAGGCAAACCCTGGAAGTGCTAAAATAAACTTAGATTCTTTTTGCGCAACAAGTATGTGTTTACCAGGTTTAATTGCTACACCTTTGTAAACTACCTCAGCACCAAGACGGGGTACAATATCTTTTACAAAGTCATAATCTCCGACACTAACTCCACCAGTACTTACTAAAATATCAGCAGATGAAAGAGCATTTTCAAATGTACGCATAATGCCATCTTTGTCATCACCAATAGTTCCAAGTTGAATAACTTCCGCACCAGCTTGTTCAAACAATGCAGCTAAAGTATAGTTGTTTGAGCTTCTTATTTGTGCTGGATTATCAGAATTTACTCCAAGGTCTAAAATCTCACTACCAGTTGAGATAACTGCTACTCGTGGGCGAACAGCTACTTTAATCATAACTTTATTAAGTCCTGCCATAACACCAATCTGAGCAAAGCCAATTTTTGTGCCTTTTTTTATGAGAATATCTCCAGCTTTATAACCCTCACCTACAGGACGAACTGCATTTGCAAGCGGAACTTTTTCATCAATAATTATTCTAGAGTTTTGTACACTTACATTTTCTATTTGTATTAATGTATCTGCGCCATTAGGCATCATAGAGCCTGTAAAAGTTTTAATACACTCTCCACTTTTTACAGTACGAGTTTCATCATGTCCAGCTGGATTATCTCCTAAAATCACAAGAGATTCATTATCTAAATCAGCATGAAGCACTGCATAACCATCCATAGATGCTGTTGGAAATTGTGGATCATTAAATTTGGCAATTATATCTTCAGCTAAAACTCTTCCTATTGAAGAACTTAAAGCTACATTTTCACTTCTATCTTCATTTACATGTAGTAAATCCAACATATTTTGACTTGTCTCGTATGATAATAAACTCATGATAGTATTCCACTCCCTTTAATAGCTGTTGAGCGGTCTTTCGCGTATATGCGTTTGCCATCTCGTAAATCGTATTTCCAAATTGGTGCTGAAGCTTTAAAATCTTCTACAAACTCATCTATAAATTCTAGTGCAACTCGGCGTTTTGGTGAAAAAACTGCTGCAATGTAAGAAGATTCATGTAAAAGAACATCACCCCTTGAATGTGCCATTTTAATAATAGCGCCCTTTGCTTTTGCTTTTTCTTGCCAAGCTTCAAACCATGACTTAAGAATAGGTTCATACACATCAAAACTAAGCCCATCAATCCCATCTTCATCACGAATAGTTCCAATAAATGGGATATATGCACCATAATTACTTCTGTCTTCTTCTTTATACCAATCTTTTAAAATTGTAGGTACATCAAGTGCCTTATCATATATGTAAAGCATCTCAACCACCACAAACTGGAGGAAGAAGTACTATTTTATCTCCATCACTAAGTGCATAATCTTTGGAACTCACAAGTGTGTCATTTACTGCTACTGCTGAGTTTTCTAGCCACTCTTGCATATCTTTGTCATCTTGTAAAATTATTGCTAATTCATTTAAGTTATTTATATCTAGTTCTAACGCTTCTTTTTGGATTGGTCCTAAAAATTCTACTCTTACCAAAAGTTACCCCTAAATTTTTTAGTGATTATATCTAAGATAAGCTAAGGCGTGTATAATTTCACTAATAATAATGGAGTAGCACTTGGTTTTTGGCAAAATAGAATACTTAAATCTTTTACCTTTTCATATCTTTATGAAACGCTTTACAAAAAGTAATCAACAAGCTATGAGCATGGAGTATAAAAAAGGTGTCCCAGCAGATGTAAATGCTAAGTTTTTATCTCGGCGTGTAGATGCTGCTTTTATCTCAAGTATTCATGCGAAAAACTATCTACATGTAGAGCTTGGAATTATTGCTAAAAAAGAGGTTTTGAGTGTCTTAGTTATACCAAATGATGAAAACACAAATGACGCAGAATCAGCAACTTCAAATGTACTCGCAAATGTTTTAGGCATAAAAGGTGAAGTCCTCATTGGAGATAAAGCTTTAAAGTACTATCTAAGTAGCGCTCTACATGTAGACCTTGCAAAAGAGTGGAACACACGATACAACTCCCCTTTTGTTTTTGCACTACTTTGCTATCATAACCAAGCAAAACTTTATAATAAAATTCAAAAAAACTTTCTAAAACAAAAAATTAAGATTCCCCAATACATATTAAATCAGGCTTCTTTAAGAACAAAAATTTCTAAAAAAGATATTCTTATGTACCTAAAATATATATCTTATGATTTAGATAAAAAAGCGAAACTTGGTCTTAAAAAATTTTATAATAAAGTAAGATAATGAATGAATTAAAAAAGTTTGATAAAGAGCATATTTGGCACCCTTACGCAAGTATGCAAAACCCTCTACATGTAGAGCTAGTTAAAAGTGCTAGTGGAGTTTACTTAGAGTTAGAAGATGGCACAAAACTCATTGATGGTATGAGTTCTTGGTGGTCGGCAATTCATGGCTATAATGTACCTGAATTAAACGATGCTATAAACTCTCAACTTCAAAATATGTCGCATGTTATGTTTGGTGGATTAACTCATGAACCTGCAATAGAGTTAGCAAAAACTTTAGTTGACATTACTCATAGATCTTTGGAGTTTGTATTTTTCTCAGATAGCGGAAGCGTTAGTGTAGAAGTAGCTATGAAGATGGCTTTGCAGTTTCATCAATCTCAAGGCAATACTAAAAAAACAAAATTTCTTTCACTTGAAAAAGGCTATCATGGCGATACTATTGGGGCTATGAGTGTTTGTGATCCAGTAACTGGAATGCACACAATCTTTGAAGATATACTTCACAAAAATCTGTTTGCACCATCGCCTACATGTAGATATGATGAGCCTTGGGATGATAGCTACATCTCTACATGTAGAGAGATTATAGAAAAAAACCATGAAAGCATTGCCGCAATTATTTTAGAACCAATTGTTCAAGGTGCTGGTGGGATGAACATCTACTCACCTGAGTATCTAAAAGCTATAAAAAAACTTTGTGACAAATACAACTTATTGCTTATCTTTGATGAAATTGCTACAGGTTTTGGGCGGACTGGAAAACTGTTTGGCTACGAACATGCAGGAGTTGTGCCAGATATATTATGTGTTGGTAAAGCTTTAACTGGTGGCTACATGACACTAGCGGCAACTATTACAAACAAAAAAGTAGTCCAAGGTGTAGAGGCAAATAAGAACATACTTATGCATGGACCAACCTTTATGGCTAATCCTCTTGCTTGCTCAGTTGCTAACGCATCTTTAAAACTTTTACTAGATTCTCCTTGGCAAGAACGAATTAAAAATATTGAGACTTCTCTACATGTAGAGCTAAAAAAGTGCGAGAACTTGAAAGTTGTAAAAGAGCTTAGAATTTTAGGAGCTATTGGAGTAGTTGAGTTAAACAAAAATGTTGATTTAGCTTGGATGAGTAAAGAGTTTGTAAAAGAGGGTGTGTGGGTTAGACCATTTTTAAATCTTGTTTATATTATGCCTCCATTTATTATAAAAAAAGATGAATTAGAAAAATTAAGCTTTGCAATATATAATGTACTAAAAAGCTTTGATGAAAAATTTAAAAGCTAACCTCAACTTAATGCACAATCATATATAATATTTTAAAATATTCTAAGGACTATCTATGTTACAAAAAATTCTAACACTTTTATTTAGTATAAGTATCTCGCTAAACGCTATACAAATCAATCCTGAAACAACTGCTCAACTTGCAAATGATTCTTATGACGAAGTTGAAAAATTTATTAAATCTTATAAGGGTAAAATTACCAAAGATGATGTTGATTCAGTTCGTTTTTACAGAATAGAAACTAAAAACTTAATTGTCTTGGTATTTAGAGGTACAAGTAATACCGATAATTTTTTAACTGATGTAAATGGTATAGATGAAGAATTTTTAAATACTGGTACTTTTGTTCATCGTGGTTTTTACAGCATTTCAAAAAAAGTAGATAAAAAAGTAGCACTAAATAAGAAAAAAACAATCTATCTTGTTGGGCATAGTCTTGGTGGTTCAGTTGCTCTTTTATATGCAGCAACACTCTATGAAAAGGGTTATAATGTAAATGTATATACTTTTGGTATGCCACCAGCTGGTGATGAAAAGTTTGTACAAAGATACAAAAAAATCCATCATGAGAGATATTATCATGTGTTTGATCCAGTACCAATGCTTCACACTCCGACTCTAAGTACAATCTCAAGACAGCTAAATTTAAAAGCATTTTGGAACGACAAGAGAAGCATTTCCGATCTTATTTCAAGTATTAAAAATACACCTATGACTTTTAAGCATCATGGAACAGCACATAAACTTACAACCGAGGTTTACCAATCTGAAAAAGACAAAAAGCAGTCATTATTTTTCAAAACACTAACAAGACCATTGGCTTATCATTCTATCTCAAACTATATTTATGCACTTGGTAAACAAGATGATATATTTGAGATGGTAGAAGGAAAATCTGAGACAAGTGGAACAAACTCTGGTGCTAAAGTTGCAGTTAAAAAAGAGGTTCAAATCTTTCCATCAATCTTAGAAGGTACAAATCCGCTTGATGTAGATTTTTATATTGAAGCTAATGGAAATAAAATTTTGTCTTATTACTTTAGTTTTGATGGTAGAGAGTTTATTAAAAAAGATTTAGAAAAAAATCTAATGAATTATAGGTTTGAAAAAAGTGGGATGCATAAAGTTATAATTGCTATAAAAACAAAAGATGGAATTACTAAAAAAGTGTTTAACATAAAAACAAGATTTCCTACTTGGCAAGAGTATCAAGAGCAAGTTACAAAAGATTTTACTAAATTTAAAGAAGCAAATACTATAAAATGAATCAATTACAAGAATATTTAGATTCACATGAACTAAGTGAAATACACCCATCGGACATAGCAAAACTACTAAAACAGCTAGATGATAGCGAATTTGCTGATGCCTTAAAACTTGTACCAAAAGATTTACTTGGTGATGTAACAATCGCCCTTCCAGATAGATACTTTGATGATGTTGTTGAAAATCTTAGTGTAGATGAGCTACGACATGCAGTAACCGAACTAGAGTCAGATGACCAGGCTGATTTTATGCAAGACTTGGAAGAACACGATGAAAATATTGCATCTGAAGTTTTTGAAAATCTAGATGAGGAAGACAAACAAGAGATAACTAAGCTTCAAACTTATGAAGAAAATGAAGCTGGTGCATATATGCAACTTGAAGTCTTTACAGCTAGTAAAGATGAGATAGTTCACGATGTAATTAAGCGATTTGGTGAACTTAGAAAAGCAAATGAGATTGAAAATATTCAAAATCTTTTTATTGTTAGTGATGATAATAAACTTCTTTTTACTGTTGGGCTTGATGATTTACTAATTTTTGATTTTGACAGAACACTCTTAGAAAATATTGAAAACTCATCAGACTCTTTTGAGCCTAAAAAAGCTCAAGATAGAGAGGACATAAAAGATGTAGTTCATTACTTTGAAGAGTATGATTTATCTGTTATGCCAATTATAAATGCATATGGAATTTTAATTGGGCGTATCACTTCTGATGATATATACGATATTATCAACGAACAAGCTACAGAACAAATGTATAACTTAGCAGGGGTTGATGATGAGGCAGAGGATGATGATGAGATACTAAAAGCAGGTAAAAAACGAGCTTCATGGCTCTCATTAAATCTTTTTACTGCTATTAGTGCCTCGTTTGTCATTGCACTTTTTGCTGACACTATACAAAGTATGGTAGCCTTAGCAGTGCTAATGCCAATAGTAGCTTCTATGGGTGGAAATGCTGGTACACAAAGCTTAACAGTTGTTGTAAGACAGTTGGCACTTGGTGATATTTCTCAAGGTGATGCTGTTAGAATTATTAAAAAAGAGGTACTTATATCTTTAATGAATGGTATCTTCTTTGCTATTATAATGGGTATTGTCGCTGCTGTTTGGTTTAACATGCAACTTCTAGGAGTAGTTATAGCTCTTAGTATGATTATTAACCTCTTTGTAGCAGGTTTTTTTGGTGCAGCAATTCCATTATTTTTAAAAAAAATGGATATTGATCCAGCAATAGGTTCAACAGTAATTCTTACAACTGTTACTGATATTGTTGGTTTTTTTAGCTTTTTAACCTTAGCAACATATATTTTGTTATAATTTCAAATATTTAAAGGATAATGTAAAACTTGGATTTATTAATACTATTTTTTGTACTCTCTGTTGGAGTATCGTTTATTTGTTCTGTTTTAGAATCAGTACTGCTATCTGTAAACATGTCTTATGTTGCTGTATTAGAAAAAGAGAGACCTAGCGTTGGAAAACTATTAAAACTTCATAAAGAAAATATTAATAAATCTATTGCTTCAATACTAATACTAAATACCATAGCAAATACGCTAGGTGCTGCAGCAGTTGGTGCGCAAGCATCTTTAATATTTGGAAATGATGCAGTTGTTTATGTATCTATTGTTCTTACTTTTGCTATCTTATTTTTAAGTGAAATTATTCCTAAAACTATTGGCGCAATTTATTGGAAATCATTGGCTCCAATGGCTGCGCATATTATTAGACTTTTTATTTGGATAACTTACCCTATTATTTTAACAACTCTTTTTGTAACAAATAAAATCTCTAAAGGCAATGAAGATGCGAACTCATTAACAAAAGAAGAACTTTTAGAGTCTATGCTTTTAAGTGAAGATGAGGGTGTAATTGATGAAAAAGAATCTGATGTTATTGAAAATATATTAAATCTTGACAATATTAAAGTTGGCGAAGTTTTAACACCAAGAAGTGTTGTTTTTGCTATTGATGAGAGCATGAGTATTAAAGAGATTATAGATACTAAAGAGGATATTTTTAAATTCTCAAGAATACCTGTTTATAGTGAGTCAATTGAAGATGTAGTTGGAATAGTTATGACTAAACATATCTTTAAACAAGCTCTCTTAGATGACAGTGTAAATGTTGGAAGTATTAAAAAAGATATTTTTTCAATTAATGAAAATATTCCGGTAAGTAAGGCGCTTGACTTATTTATTTCTAAAAAAGACCATATGTTTTTAATTAAAGACAATTATGACCAAACAGAAGGTATATTAACGCTAGAAGACTGTGTTGAAACAATTTTAGGTGTTGAAATAGTTGATGAGAGTGATGGCGCAGTAGATATGCGAGAATTAGCAAAACTAAAAATGAAACAAAAACGAAAAGAAAAAGAGGGCTAAAAGAGAAATAGCACCATAAAAGGGAAAGAAATGGTGCTACTCCTCTAAAAAATCTTTAAGGGAAGTGACTGAAAGAAATCTATACTTCATGAGGCCTAGTGCCTTATATCTTTCTTTCTTGAGAGTATTATAATAATAAAAAGTGTGGAAATAGTGTGGAAATCAGACTTAATGAAAAATTCTATCTCATAGAATACAAATAACTACAGAACACCAAACTTACAGCTTCTAGCAAAACATTTAAGTTATTTATATAGTAAATTATTGGAACAATCTTTAAGTATCACAATGAATATTATGTAAGATATACGACAAATAACACTCATTTGTGATAGTTATTTGTTTACATAGCAATTAACTATCATAAAATCTTTAAGAATACTGGTTATCTTTTTCAAAATAAACTCTAATAATAGGTTATTGTGCAATATTTTAAATAAATCTATACTTTTAACTATCATTTTTTATGATTGTTAATTATGCTCATTAAGGCTATTTTATATATAATGATATTGAATGAATAGTTAACTTTCAAAGAACCAATCAAGCCTTGACAAACAAAGTATAATTAAAGTATACTTTTTATACTTAATACAAAAGGATTTATGTGAAATTTGAGTATGATGAGAAAAAAAGTCAAATCAATAAAGAGAAACATAACATAGATTTTGTAGAAGCTCAAAAGCTTTGGCAAGATGAAGAAGCTCTTGTTGTACCTGCAAATATTGTTGATAATGAAATTCGCTATGCTCTTATCTCAAAAATACTCACAAAATGCTTTGTTGTAATATTTACTATAAGAGAAGATACAAATAGAATTATAAGTGTCCGAAGATGTAGAAAAAATGAGGAGAAGAATTATGAAAACAATAACAGCTAAAGAGTTTGATGAAAAATTTGATAATGGAGAAGATATAAGTGAATATCTTGACTTCTCAAAAGCAACAAGACCAAATGCTCTAAAAACAGACACAAAAAAAGTAAATGTTGATTTTCCACAATGGGTTATAGAATCATTGGATAAAGAAGCAAAAAAGATAGGTGTTACAAGACAATCAATCATTAAAGTTTGGATAGCTGAAAGACTAAAAGAAGAAGCTACACACTTACAACAAGCAAGTTAACAAAACCTCGTAGCCAATAAATGCCCTAGCGGTCATTTATTGGCTAGAGTCAACCGTTGTCTAACTTATTTAAAATACACATTAGGAGTATATGTATGAAATATTTATTAATTGTAATATTATTATTTGCACCATTAACAGCAAATATCATTGAAGATATAGACAAAGCTTATTTACAGAATGACTATCAAAAAGTCAATTATCTTATAAATAACCAATGTGAAAAAGGAGATGCTAATGCATGTTACACTATGGGTAGAGCTTATATGCAAGGCAAAAATAATTTAAATATTGATTATAACAAAATGAAAAAATATTTTGAAAAATCTTGTCAATTAGGACATGCCGGTGCTTGTTTAGGCTTAGGATTAATGTACATGAAAGGGGAATTCTTAAATAAAGATCCCAAAAAGGCTATTCCTTATTTTGAAGAAGCCTGTAGTAAGTCATCACCTTCAGGTTGTACCCATTTAGCTATTGCATATACTCAGGGAGATGGAGTTCCAATTAAGCCTGAAAAAGCTTATCAGTTTTATAATAAAAGTTGTATCGGTGGAGATGTGGAAGGTTGTTATGGTTTAGCAATATGTTACTATCAAGGTTTCGGTACTTTTATAGATAAAAGGCAAGCTAAAGTACTATTTCAAAAGACATGTACTAATGGTTATCAACAATCATGTAAAATATTGAATGCATATTTCAAATAGCTTTTAAAGACAACAAAAACGTGGAACGCAATAATTTACCCTGCGGAAAAATTATCGCTCACGACGAACGTTATCTCAAAAGCCAACCTTGAAAAAAGTTCACATTTATGTTAATATTAGAGTATAAAAAAAATAAAATTCTACAAGTTACCATCAGGAAGAAGTCCTATTGAGGATTTTTTGGACTCTTTGACTTCAAAGGAAGCTCAAAAAGTAGTTTGGGTATTAAATTTAATTGAAGATATGGAAAATGTTTCTACTAAGTTCTATAAACAACTTAGCAACTGTGATGGGATTGTAGAAGTAAGAATCCAAATTGGTAAAAATAATTTTAGATTATTGGGTTTTGAAGATAAAGATATATTTGTAATTTTAACAAATGGCTTTAAGAAAAAAGATCAAAAAGTACCAAAGTCTGAAATTAATTTAGCACAACAAAGAAGAGATGAATATTTAATAAGGGGGACAAAATGAGTGATTTACAAAACTATATTCAAAAACGAAAAAAAACTGATACTGAATTTGCATTAAATTTTGAAGAGGGTTATCAAGATTTTAAAATTGGTGAAATGCTAAAAATGGCAAGAAAAGAGACAGGACTAACACAAGAAGATGTGGCTCTAGCAATGCATACCAAAAAATCAGCGATTTCTCGCATAGAAAATCATGCACAAGACATAAGACTCTCAACATTACAAGCATTTGCAAATATAATGGATAAAGAGTTGAAAATACAACTGGTATAGAAAGAGATAACAAAGCATCGTAGCCAATACATCACCCAAGGGCGATGTATTGGCTAGACTCAGTCGTTAAAAGCAAATGAAAAAAGAAAAACTAAATAATTTTATAAATAATTACCAACTAAAACAAAATATTGATTTAAAGTAAAAAATGGTGTCTAAATAATCACAAAATTTCTAATTTTATCCAAGAACCTCACTCATAATTACATCTTCACCAATCTCATTAGCTAATTTATCTAGTAATATAAATAGTTCAGCAGAATGTTTTTCTGCAGTTTCAAATCTCCTAATAATCTCTTCTTTTTTATTGTTGTTAGCCATACATCCACCAGTTAAAGCACAGTCAATGTTTTCATTTATTAGACTATGAAAAGCAGTATGATGCGCTTCCATACTTTTAAAAGTATTTCTTGAACCAAATAGTGATTTTCCTTTGTTATAGTACCATTGACCAAAGCCACAATGTATGTGATCTTTCTTAAGCTCATCTGTAACTGTACCATTTACAACTGATGAGTATGCATTTGATTTAAATAAAATATGATGTATTTTGTAGTTAGATAAAAATAAAGCAAAACTACTTTTGTTTGATAGTTTAGAAGTGTCAGCTAACTCATGTGTAAACTCATCCATAGTACTAGAAAATACTTCCATAGTATCGTTTGTAGTTTGTGCAATATCATTCATACTCTCAGCATTTTCAGATATTGCAGATGATTGTTGTTGTAGATTTTGAATAGTTATGCTTATTTCACCAGTAGCTTTTTGTGTGCGTTCTGCAAGTTTTCTAACCTCATCAGCAACAACTGCAAAACCTCGTCCATGCTCACCAGCTCTTGCAGCTTCAATAGCAGCATTTAGTGCAAGTAAGTTTGTTTGATCAGCAATATCTTTAATAAGATTTACGACAACTGAAATATCATTTACATTTCCATCAAGCTCAGATATAGACATAGTTGTATTTACAACAAGCTCATTTAGTGTAGATATTTTATCGTTAGCATCAACAACAGCACTTAGAGTTGTATGCGCAGATTCTGCTGCTCTTGATGTTTTATCTGTAACTTCTTCAAAAGAGAGTTCAGTTTTATGAATATCATTAGTGATTATGTCAAGGTTACCTTTCATACCACCATTTAACTGACTAAAAGCAGTTGATAAAACACCCATTGCTTTATATTTTTCATTTGCTTTCATAGAGTTTATAGCTTTTTGAATACCATACGCTGTTTCTTTAAACTCACCAGTAAGTCCTGCTGGGAACATGCTTCTGTATAGTTCCCCATTGCTAACTGCATTTATAGTATTTCTTGATTCTCTTAGTATAATCTCTAATTGATCTAAACATTTATTTATATCCCAAGCAATAGCTTCAAGTTGCGTTTCATTTTCATGTAATATTATGCGTGTAGCTAGCTTTCCATTTTGCACATCTTTTAAAGTAGCACTAATCTTTAAAATTAATTCATTATCTTTATTATTTATACTATTTGATTGAGGAATAAAAAGTGAAGCTACTGCTGCAACTATTAAGACCATTCCTATAATTAGTTGAGAATTTATTATTAAAAATATTGATGATACAGTTAGTAAAACAAGTAAAATTACAATATTAATATTTTTTAATTGATTCATAGTTTAACACCTTTT
>Ga0256827_10000060_pt1 | contig 54932 bp, 42 predicted proteins | sample CV84metaG_FD_185977 | JGI IMG/M metagenome (GOLD analysis project Ga0256827, IMG submission 185977) | Hydrothermal vent microbial communities from East Pacific Rise, Pacific Ocean - CV84 | ecosystem: Environmental > Aquatic > Marine > Hydrothermal vents | place: Pacific Ocean: East Pacific Rise... | reverse complement strand
AAAGCAAAAAATAAATATATAGGAAAAACTATCATATTAGCAAAAAATGACAGGTATGCATTAGCCGAAGGAATAATAAAAGAAAATAATTCTGATATTATTAACATTAAAAATAAAACTGTTTGTATATTAAATGCAAAAATAAGATGCTCGTAATAATAAATATCTTTTTTGAAGTGAATAAGAAATAAAAAAACAGAAAAAAATGGGAGAAAAAAGAAAACCACCATTTTAAATTGCTTATCAATAATCCCAAAAAAGTCATCAATATTAATCTCTGAATACTCTTTAGCTTTACTAAATGTAAAATTATTAAGAATTGTATTTTCAATTTTATATTTTTCAAACAACTTATTAGCAGTAATATTACTATCTAATTTTAGCTCTACTAAAGTTAATTTTAATAAACTTATTTTATTATTTCTAGCTTTGTTTATTAAAAAAGAATCTACAGTAGTAGAATCTGTGATATTAAAAAGAATACTAAAATTAATAGTGCTATCATTAGAATTTTCATTTGTTTCTCCTATAGTTATGATATCCGTTTGTTCATCTTCATTAACAGAATTATTTAAAGAGCCTATTGCAAAATAAATTAAACTAATAATAAAAAATAATCGGATAGGATGTATATAATTTGCTTTTTTACCCTTAATAAAATTTAACGATAATTGCCCAGGATAAAAAAGCAATAATTTTATACTGTTTTTTAATTTATAATCGTAAAAGAAAAAATAGCCAAATATATCATAAACTAAATCTTTAAAAGAAACCCTTTTGCTATTATTTACTTGTCCACAGTTAGGGCAAAAGTTGTCCTCATCACTTAATTTGTTTTCGCAATTTAAACAAATATTGGTTTTAATAAATTTATTTGATATTTTATTGTTGCCCATTTAAATTAGGATTATTATATCTTAATCGAACCAACCATTTTTCTTAAAAAAATAAAGTAATACAATTGCCAAAGTAATAAAAATTCCCCACACAACAAAATATGCATATTTCCAAGTTAATTCAGGCATATTATTAAAGTTCATACCATAAACACCGGCAAGGAATGTTAAAGGAACAAATATTGCTTGAATGATTGTTAATACATTTATTTTATGTGACGATTCTTCTTGATGAATTATCATAAAATGCATTCGTAAAGATTCTATTTTTTCTTCTTGTCTATCGGTTATGCGGCTTAATTCTGAAAAACTATCAATAATTTCTTTTAATTTATCGCTATCGGGTTCTTTTTGTTTGTTTAACATTATATTATAGAAAAATTTAAACCCGATATATTGTTCCTCAATAATTTCTGATAATTGCCATATTTGAGTAAATACATTCATAACTTGCAATGAGTTTATCTTATCTGGTGTAGAAACCATTAACTGTTCTAAACCATATAACTCTTTTCGTGCAATGCTAACATTTAGGGTGCTTTGGGTTAAAAATTTTTGAATTAATAGGTAAATATAATATATTCTATCTTTTGTAAATTGGTTTCTTAGGTGTTTAGACCCTTCCGTTTCCATATCAAAAATTTCAGTTTTAGGGAAAATACAAATTGTAAATTCTTTTGAGATAATTAAGGTGAAATAATCTTTTTTATTTGCATTTAATGTATTGTAGATAACAAAATTCTGAACAATAATTTCGTTGAAAGTTTTTGTTAAAAGATAATCCTCTGGATTTGTAATTAAACTTTTTATATCGGTACTTAAATTTATAAATGAAAGGGATTTTAACACTTCATTTCTATCATCAGTATAAATATTAACCCAATCAATATTATTAATCCATTTTTCAGAAGATATTTCTTCCTCAAGTTTTACAATTTTTTTATCCTTAAAAAGATAATACGAATAGTCTATCATTTTTATTGTATTACAGAATGTTATATTTTAATTAAATTAAGTTTTATTGCTTTTTCTACAGCTTTTTGCCTTTTATTTACACCAAATTTACGATAAATATTAATTGTATGTCGCTTTACGGTTGACGTGGAGATAAAAAGTTTATCTGCAATATCCTGATTTGAGAGACGTTGAGCAAGAAGGTTTATTACATCTAACTCTCTGTTTGACAAATCTTCTATTTTAATAATATTATTATTTGTTGATATACTTGTTATTAATAGTGAAATAAATTCAGTTACATTTTTATTATTTGATGTTATTTTTTGCAATAATACATTAGTTATTTTGGCTTGTTCAACAAAAGGGTAAATAATATGACCTTTCTCTGCTAAAATAACGGCTTTTGTTAAATTGTCTAGAGCTTTTATTAAGTTTTCGTTTTTGTAATATGCATGCGATAATAAGATTAAGATTTCTATTGTTTGAGGAATATTATTTAATTTAGCTACAAAATCTTTTAGTTCTATAAGTTTATTAATTGCTTTATTAGTTTTTTGTATAGTGTTTTCAGTAAGTAAAAGTTTACAATATGTAATTTTTGGTACTTCAATATTAAAAATTATTGTTTTGGTATTGAAAGCTAAATCTACTTTCTTAAATTCTTTATATGCTTGTTGTAAATTGTTGTTTAAAAGAGCTAAATGAGCTTTAAGAGAATATGCAATTGTATTATAAGCAGGGTTGCTCCATTCATATACAAAAGTAGTTAATTCAGAATTAATTTTTTCAAAATCAGCATTGTTATCTGTAAGATTTAAAGTAATTAAAACGCCAGCAAAAGCATCAATGGGGGCATGAGTATTGAGCATATATATAAGCTTTAAACTATTTCTATAATGAGATAAGGCTTCATTTATTCTAAATTGTTGCAAAGCAATATATCCCATAAAAAACTCATACCAAGCGACATAAAAATTATTATTTAAATCAACACTTAATTCTTCTATTTGTTTAGTAATTTGTTCTGCTGTGTATAAATCACCTTCTAATAATTTCATATATACAAGAGATGCTAAAAGAATTATTTTATAATCTACAGGTAAATTATTACGACTAATTTCTATTTGAATTTCTTTATAAACTCTTGCTCCACTTCCTATTAATTGAGAAGCTGTTGCAAAATAAATAGTTGATAAACTTAAAGCACCTAATTTATCAAGAGCAATTTTATTTTTAACAAAATAAAATTGCTCAATACTTTCTTCAATATTTCCTGTCCAAAAATTAATAACAGCTTTAAAAAAAACAAGTTGATGCTTTATACTATTATATAATTTAATATTATTATCCTTTATTTGTTCTACTTTATTTATTAACTCAGGAATTCCCCAATACAGACCTTTATGTTGCATAACCCACATTTCTGCAGTAATCAAAACAGGACATTTATTAATGATATTATCAGGAATATGTTTTAACCATTTTTCTAAGATAAACCATTTATTTATATTTAATGGCATATACATATTGCTTCGTATAAAATCAGCAATTTTTTCAGAATTATCTATTTGTAAAATATGATAAAATGCTTCTTCAAAAAGATTATTTTTAATATACCATTCTACTGCATTTTTATGTAATTTAATTATTTTTTGTTTGTTGTAGTTTTTATTAAGCTCATTTTGTAATGTATCTTGAAATAAATGATGGTATCTAAACCATTTGTTATTTTCATCAAGATTAATCAGAAATAGATTCCTCTTTAATAAGTCTTTAACAATGTTTTCGCTATTAAAAGTTATATCTTTTGTTGATAAAACAAAATCTGCTAATTCAGAATTAAATTTCTGAAGAACAGCAGTTTGTAATAAAAATTGCAATGTTTTATCATCAAGATGTTTTATTAGTTCTTCAATAAAATATATTTCTGATAAATTTATATTGTTTATAAATTTTTCTAATTTATGTATGTTGTAATTTGTATACGATAAATGTATTTTTAAAAGTCTTATTCCTGTAATCCAACCTTCAAATTTGTCATTAAATTGCGATATAATATAATCTTCATTTGTTAAACTATTATGTAAAAATATTTTTATTTCGTTGTTGTTAAAACGTAAGTGAGACGAACGGATATCTTTCATTTTATTAGCAGCTCTAAGCTTATACAAAGGTAACGGAGGGTCTATTCTGCTAATAATTACAATATGAAATTGTTTTGGTGGATATTTTAAAATATTTGATATTAAATTAGTTATCTCAAGGTTTTTAATATTTTGGAAATCGTCTAAAACTACAATAATATCATCGTGTAAATCAGACAATTCGTTTATAAAATTATTTGTTAAAACATCAAGCGAATTTATATTTGGCGAAAAAATATTTCTGTAAATATTTGTTCCAAAATCAGGAACAATTGTTTGGATAGAAACGATAAAATAGCTTAAAAAAGTTCTTATATCATTATCTTGTTCGTCGATAGAAAACCAACAATTTTTAAAGTTAATATTATTTAACCAACTACTAATAAATGTACTTTTGCCAAAACCTGCACCTGCCGAAACTAATGTTAAGGGTCTGTTAATGTTCTGGTTTAAATATTCCAATAGCTTTTTTCTAGGAATAAAATCGTCGGGCAAGAAAGGTTTTTGTAGTTTAGTATTTAATATAACATTTTTATTTTGTTTTTCCATTAAATTTTAATCTTAATCAAAAATATATCTTTTTTTTTAAATTAAAAATAAAAACATTAATTATTCCGCAATATTCAAAATTCATCAATAAATAATTTTAACAAAGGTGAAAAACTACAATTATTTTGGAGGAATTGCAAATTCTATTTCAAGTTCACTTGCAAAATCGAGTATTTTAGTAATTAGCTCATGTTTACCTTTCATTTCGGCTTCCCAATCGGGCACTTTAAAGAAAACATAAACTAACATTTCCATTCCGTATGTAGAAAAATCATTCATATAAACCATATAAAAATCTTTTCTTGTATCTTCTCTTTTAGATATTTCTTCTTTAATTTTAGCAATAAATTTTTCAATTTTTTCGGTAGGTGTTTCAAATTTTATTACAAAAACGCCTTTATATCGTCTATAAGTTCTTCTGCCCATATTGTCGATACTATTATCGGCAAGTTGACTATTTGGAACTACTACAACGGAGTTATGAAATGTTCTGATTTTAGTTGTTCTTAAACCAACTTCCTCTACTGTTCCACTTACATCGTCATTTGAAATCCAATCTCCTACAGAAAATTGCTTATCGGCAAAAATCATTAAAGAGCCAAAAAAGTTTTTAATTGTATCTTGTGCTCCCAGTGCTATGGCAAAACCTCCGATTGATAATCCGGCAAGTACATTTACAATATTAAAATCGAGTGCTTTTATCAACAATAGTAAGCTTGTTATAAAGATTATTGTTTTAACAATTAAAGACATAAATATTACCAAACCTTTTGTGCTAGTTGCAACCATATCATTTGTAAATCTGATTTTTAAGAAATCTACGATATACATACTTAATAGTGTTACATTAAATATTATTAAAACATTTACGAATTTGTGCAGTGTGCTCATTTGCTCCATACTTAAACCAAATGCGGGTAAATAAGCTCTAGTTGCATACCAAAATATTGTTAAAACAAAAACTCGTACTAACTTATATACTATTTTGTTGTAACGACTATTTTTTAATATACGCATCATAATATATTTAATAGGGAATACACAGGTTAAAAAAAGTATAATCCAAATAATAAAAAAGTATAGAAACATATAAATTTGCCATAGTTTCAGCTTGTATATGTATGTTTTGCTTTCGACACCTGCCCAGCGTTTAAATTTATCCGAAAAGCTAAAGATTTGTTCGGCATCTTCGCTATACATATCTTTGTGTACACTATTAATTAGTTTTGATGTTGAATTAGAATACAACCATTTATCTCCTACTTTTTCTAAATATAATTCTGGGTAATTGGGGTTTGGATAATAAATATGTTTTTGGCTTGTAGAATCAATATAATTTGTGTCTATTGAAATTTCATTAATATCAAAAACATGAGCATTAGAGCCAAGATAAATTTGTTTAAGTTTAATTGCTAACTCTTCAGCATATATCGTATCAGTTCCACTAAAATTAATAGTTTTTGCAGCTATATCGGGTCTATATAAAGAGTCTTCAAGAAAAATTAAATGACTTACAATTGTATTGTATGGAGTTGATAAATCTAATTGTATTGTATTATCATCTTCGGGTTGTTCTTCTAAACCGGTATTTGTTGTATCATTACTTTTTTTCTTTGAAACATGTTTTTGTTTAATTACTTTTTTTAGTTCTGATTGAAAATCGTTTTCAACTTCTATATTTAAATAGTAATCTTTATAAATTTTATTTATTGAAGAAACTGATTCTTCTGAGTATACCCATTTTTTGTCTTTTCTAACTAAATAAATTTCTGGTATATCAGAAAAAAGAACATATTTATTTCTTGATATTATGGAGTTTCTTTTATTTACAACATCATTAATATTAATTTTATGTTTTAATATTATGTCTTTTAGTTTAATAGCTAATGTAATTTTTTCTTTTTGAGATAAATCTCCTCCTAAAGTATACGATGCAATTGTTGGGTCGTAATGTAATCTATCTAGAAAATACAAATGCGATTTTACTGTTTCACGAGGTGTTGAATTTGCAAACTCCCATTTTTCTTGAGCTAAAGTGATGCTTGATATAGAAAACAATAATAAGAATAGTATTTTGCTTAAATTAAACCTTGTTGCCATATATTTTAATTTTATGAATATTTGCAAATATAATTATTTTTTATTTTGATTTTCTTTTCCTTCAATAAATACCTTTACTTGCTCCGATGTTATTCGTTTTGCAATTATTTTCTTTTTTCTATCAAGTACATAAATTGTTGGTGTGGAATAAATATCGTAGAAAATCTTAAAATTTGAATTCCAATTTTTATCCCAAACATTTACCCAATCTTTTATGTTTTTTTCTTTAATAAAAGTTCGCCATTTTGTGGTGTCTTTATCGCCAAGCATTGCAATTACTTCAACATCAATGCCTTTTTTAATTAAATCGGTGTAAATTTCGTATAGTTTAGGCACTTCTGTTTTGCAATGTCCGCAAGATGGCTCCCAAAATATTATTATAAGATACTCTGCATCAATATCGTACATGTTAATTGGTTTGTTTTTCAAATTATAAACGCCGTTTATTGCAGGTGCTTTTTGTCCTATAAGATTTGGTTCTGTTCTAAAAACTTTTTCTGTAATTTTGGCTATGTATGCAGAATCTGACCAAACAGCATCTCCGCTTACATAATATTTTTTGCCAATTTCAACAAATATTTTATCCATACCCATAAATTTAACTTTTTCATTATAGGTTAGCATATAGTTTATCATATACGCAAATGCTTGAATATTCCCTCTTGCTTTTTCTATTAGTTTAATGCTTTCGTTTACAAGTGTGTCAGGGTTTTGAATAAGTATTTTTGATATGTATTTCTCAAATTTAGGGATAAAAAAAGCTGTGCGAATTATTGTTTCATCTTCAAAATCAACATTATCCCAATAATGATTTTTATAGTAATAATATTGCTTCATTTGCAAAAAAGAATCTTTATTTTGTACATTCTCGGGAATGTTAATTTTTGGCACTTCGGGTTCTATAATTAAACCTATTATGGTTTTTAGGCTTGTGTTTTTTTCGGTTTTATACGCATTTCTTAAAAATATATTCTTGTTTTCAGTTATATTTTTTAATGTATCTTTAATTCTAGATTTTTCTTCTTTTGCTAAACTTGGGGTTGTAAATAAACTTTTATATTTCTGAAATTTTCGTCCAATACTGTTTAAACTATCATTAAAAATATTAAAATGGTCATTTATTTCAGAATTTTTATATCCTATATTTTTAAAATGATTTTCTGTAACTTCTGCCGTAATATTAAATTTTTGTTGCTTACCTATTAAAAAACTAAAAAAAATATTTCTTGTTTGTGGTAATGCCACAAAATACATTCCCGTGTTATATTTATCCGTTTTAGAAAAAACAGCTTCGCCTTTTGTATTTATAACCGTGGTATCTTCTATGTATTTATCTTTTCCATAGTAGTATCCTAAAACTGCTAAAGTGTCTTTTGTGCCTTTAAAATTAATTTTTATTTCTGTTTGTTGTGCAAATAATTCGGAAGAAATAAATACTAATAACAAAATAATTCTAATCATCTTTTTTAATTAATTTTCATTCTTTTTCAAAGATAATAAAACTAAATTTGTTTGCAAAATATTGTTAAGAGGACTTCTATTAATTTTTGTTGAAAAACTAATTTTCAAAACTTCTTTTACGATTTAAGTAGTGTCTGCTGAAAAGCTCTGAGGTATATTAGATTTTTATTTTCTGAAATGCAGATGTATATACATACCTCAAATTGAAGAAGATAAAAATATGATGTGCGTCAGAGTAAGCATAAAACTATAATTTTAACATTTATAAATGCAAACTTATAAGGATATACTATTAAAAAGTTTGCACTTACAATGGGGTATTCTGTTTTAAACAGTTTAAAAACAATCTTTTATGCGTTTATCAGCAGACCCTAAGTAGTGTCTTTCCATAAACTCAAGTGTCTGGTGTAGAAAGTTCGAGTTCAAAGCCTGTGAAAAATTCAAACCGCAGAATACTAAGGTATTTGAGGATTTGGATTTTGAGCAACAACGCAGAAATCGGACTTTATAGACAAGCTCTAATTAGCAATAGAACATTTACTAACACACTCTACAATATGCCCTAAACTATTATATCTTAAATAATAATATGTATTTTTACCTTCTCGTTTAGATGCTAAAACGCCTTTATCTTTAAGAATTCCTAAATGATGAGATGTTGTAGACTGCTCAATATTAAGGTATTGGTGTATTTCTGTTACAGTTTTTTTATTTCCTCCTTCAAGAAAACTTAAAATTGATATTCTCATAGGGTGTGCTATAGCTTTCAACATTGATGAAGCTTTATCTAATTGTTCTGACGTTAAATCTTTTAAATCTACCATAGTATATAATTTAGTATTTTTACATATGCAAATATATCAATACTTATTAAGCGATAATATGACTAATGTCAATTTTAGAATAGTTTTATAACATTTTTTTAATCTTTCTACAATATTCCTTTGTTTTTAATAACCGAGAGCCGTACCAAGTAAAAACTTCGCCATCAACAAGCAATACTTTTGTATTTGGAAAATGTTTTTCAAAATCTGTTTTATGTTTTTCTTTAAACTCAAAAGGTTCTGAACACAAAAAAATAATATCAGGTTTTTTTTCTTTAATATCTTCTATTGTAATCTCAGGATAAGAGCTTCTATCATCAAAAATATTGTTTAAATTACATGTTTGCAAAATGCTATTAATAAGTGTGTTACCTCCAACTAACATTAAAGGTTTGTTCCATACTAAATATGCACATCTTAAATTATTAAAGTCTGATATTTTGGTAAAATCCGATTTAATATCGCTAACAAGTTTTTTAGTTTGTTTATTAAGTTTTGTTAGTTTTCCAATATCTAATATTTGATTATACGCATCATCTAAATCTAAAATTTCGCCTAAATAAACATTCGTAAATTTTGATAACTCATTAACTTCATCTTTGTCGTTTTCTTCTTTTACCGCAAATATTAAATCTGGTTTTAGTTGCTTTATTTTTTTAATATCAATACCAATAACACCTCCAACTTTAGTTTTTTTGCTTACTTCGTTTGCCGGATGTTTACACCATTTTGTTATCCCTACAAGTTTATTGCCCAAACCTAAATAAAATAAAGTTTCGGTTATTGAAGGCACAAGCGAGATAATTCTTTGCGGCTTAATATTTAATGTTTTAATATTTTCTTTAGTAATTATCATTTGTATTTAAGTAGTGTCTGTCCATAAACTCAAGAGATTAAAAACTCATAAAATCATTAATAATACTAACATTTTTAATTTCTGAAGTAAATTTTTGCACTTCAAAAGAATATTTATCAGGATATAATAAATGTACGTTTGGTCCTGCATCTAAAGTAAAACAAACGGGTATTTTAGATTTTTCTCTGTAGTTTCTAATTTTATTTATAATTTCCAAAGTTTTGGGTTTTATCAAAATAAACGATGGGTCGGAAAGCATCATCATAGAATGTAAACTAAGAGCTTCATTTTCTGTAATTTTTATAAATTGTTCTAAGTCGCCGTTTTTTAATGCCAATAATAAATTTTTTAAATTAAGGTTTGATTGCTTATATTTTTCTGTTCTATACGGATTTGTATTCATTAAACTATGTCCGGCAGAACTAGAAACAGATTTTGTGCTTTTTTCAACAATAATTATATCATCATGATAATTATTAAAAATTTTATGAACCTTATTATTTATAGGAATTGCAAATTCATTTGACGATTTACTTTCTAATTCTGTTTTCCCCCACAAAACAACCCCTTTGTAAACCGAACGTGCGGCACTGCCAGAGCCAAGTCGTGCAAGCTTAGATACTTCTTTTTCAAACTGTTCTACATCATAAGCTAATTCTTGTTTTATTGAAATTAAACACAATGCTAATGCACTAAAAGCTGAGGCAGATGAGGCAATACCGGCAGAATGCGGAAAGGTATTTCTACTTGTTATTTTTAAACAATAATCATCAACAAAGGGCAATATTTCTTTATTATTATTAATAAATACAGCAATTCTTTTTTCAAAAACTAAATTGCGTTTATTTTCGAAATAAAATTCTATATTCGCTTTGCCTTTTTCATATTCAATAGAGCTTATAGATTTAGAATTAGATAATGTAAAACTTATTGATGGATTATTTGGCAATTGATTACCGTGTTTTCCCCAATATTTTATTAATGCAATATTCGATGGGCTTTCGTATGTAATGACTTTAGGCATATTTACTTAATAATTAGTTGATTATAATTAAATATTGTGTTTAATTTTTTATTAGAGAAATAATTTTTTACATAATTATTATTTTTTTTGCTTACAGCCATAATAAAATCGCCACCCCAAGCTCCAAGAGATTTTATACTACCATCAAAATCAGAAAAATATTTTTCTTTTATACTTGTGTCTTTAATTATTTTAGAAATAATTTTTTCGTGTTCAATCATTAATATCTGAAAGCTATCTAAGGATTTACAAACAGAAAATTGTTTACTTATATCTGATATTTCGTTTATTTGGCTAGTTAAAATTTGTGTATTTTTTCTATACAAACTTATACTATCATTAGAATCTTGTTTGTTTCCAAGATGTATAAAGAAGATAGAATCCGAAAAATTATTTTCAAATTTTATTTCATTAATAATAGGATTATCTTTATTTGCAGTATAAAGAAATGTATTAGAAAGCCTTGCTGCAGCCATATCGTAACCAGAGCCATTATAAACCAAGAAAAAAAGTTGATAAGGGTCTATCTTTGCCCAATATGCAATGTTAGAGATAAGTGTTGACGATGAACCAAAGCCCCAATCGCTATTAAAATCTAAATTAGTTCTAATTTTAGAATTTATTTTATTTTTAAAAGAGGGATTTAGTTTAATTGCAGCAGCAATAATTTTTTTTAATCTATCGGCAATTAGTTTATCATTAGTTTTTATAATATCTAATGTTTTTATATCAAAATCGGCAAAAAACCATAAGTTATTAATAATATATGCTTTCCAAGTTAAAGTATTTTCACAAGTATTATTTTCTACTTCTAGATTTTGCCCAAGATTTACTGGAAGGGCAAATGCTGTAGCACCATCAAGAACGGCATATTCGCCTGATAATAGGAGTTTTCCGTTTGAATAATAAATTTCTTTTGTGTTATTTGTCATTTGTTATTTTCCGCCATTCATTATATCTTCTAATGTTGGTTCAGGAATAGTTCCTTTTTCTTTCTCCCATTTTTCTAGTTTGTTTTCAAGTTCTTTACTTATTTCTATTTGATTTTTAGGAACTCCGTTTTTATATTCTAATTCTTTCCAAATTTTTCCGGTATTATCAAAATATTGCCATAAACCTTCTCTTAAATCGGCTTTGTAGTTGCCTTTCAGATAATATCTTCCGGTAGGATAAAAGATTTGAAATACTCCTGTGCGTTCACCATTATTATAAAAAGATAATAATCGGGTTTTTCCGTTATCGTAGAATTGTTTCCATGCCCCATTTCTAATATCATTTTTCCATGTTATTAGTTCCGAAGGATTATTATTACGGAAATATTTTATTTCTTCGCCATTTTTTTTGCCATTAGAATATGTAATTTTTACCATTAAAGCACCATCTGTTCCATACATTTTCCAAATGCCATCTTTTGTTTTAATATTTACGTAGTTTCCTTCGGCCATTTTAATGCCGTTATCCCAGTATAGAACAACAGTGCCTTTGCCACTTTTATCTTTAGAATAGTTAATTTTTGCTTTTAATTCTCCGTTGTAATAATATCGTTTATATTCTCCTACGGGGATATCATTAATAAAATATGCTTCGTATGCAGTTTTGCCATTATCGTATGGCTTAATCCATCTGCCTTGTTTTTTTTTATTAATATCAAGGTAATTAATAACAGAATCTTGTGTGTGTGAGTTTGTTTGAGATATTGCAGTGTTAATTGCTAAAATTCCAATAAATAAATAAATAATAACTTTCATATATCAAGTTTAAATATAGAACGTAAAATTAATAAAATTATTAGATATAAAAAAAGGGCCGAAGCCCTTTTCATTATTCTTTAATATTCGGAAGTTCTAATCCGTATCCTTTTTTCTTATCTTCTAATTTAAGTAGATATGCAACAATTATTGCTAAAACTCCAAGCCCTGTAAAAATAAGCATTGGGTTTGTATAATCGTAAAGAGGTATTTTTACATCTTGTCCTTTTGCAACTAAAGCTTTAGCTGCTACTACTTCGGGGTTACTTTTATCTAATACATAACCAATTAATGCAGGGATTCCCATTAAACCCCAGTTTTGTATCCAAAATATTAATGAAAAAGCTGTTCCTAATTGCTTTTCAGGGATAATTTTTGGTGCCGATGGCCACATTGCTGATGGCACTAATGATAAAGCTACGCCTAAAATAACAACTAAGAATAAAGCAACAAACCAATAATTTAATATTGGTAAAGAGAATATTGCATGAACAAATACTATAAGTACTGCACCAATTATCATCATTGTAGCTCCTTTTCCTTTTTTATCATATATTCCACCAAATAAAGGTGTTAAAAATAATGTTCCTAATGGTAATACACTTGGAATTAAACCAGCAATATTTGCACTTAACTCATATTTATTAACCATTATGTCGGCAGCATATTTAATAAATGGAAATACTGCAGAATAGAATAAAACACATAAAACAGCAATTAACCAAAAGCCTTTGTTTGCAGCAATTTTTAAAATATCACTTATTTTAAATGGTTCTTCGTCGTCAACTTCTCCTGAGTCTGCAATAGAAGCATCAAGTTTTTTATCCATTGCCATATAAATAAAAAATGCTATAAACCCTATTGTTAAAAGCACAAGGGCAAATGCTATTGGTGCTGAAATGCTTGGTCCCATTTTTTCTACTAATTCACCATTTACTAATTGAAGATGTTTGTTTGTGAAAAAAGTTGCTAAAGGAACTGGTGCTGCTATTGCAAGCATTGTTCCTAAACGTGCAACAGCCATTTGCATACCCATTGCAAGAGCCATTTCTTTTCCTTTAAACCATTTTACAATTATTTTTGAAACGGTTATTCCGGCAACTTCAACTCCTACACCAAAAATTGCAAATCCTATTGATGCCATTAATACTTGGGTGTGTATTCCAAAAGTTGTATCGGTTAGTAATGTTGGGTTAGATATTGCCCAAAATTTTATTCCTGCACCTATAACCATTATCCCCGAAGCCATTAATCCTGTAAAACGAACTCCCATTTTATCAAGAATAATTCCTCCTATTATTAACATAAAAAGGAATACATTTAACCAGCCATAAGCACTTGTGAAAATACCGTAGTTTGTACTGGACCAACCAAATTCACTTTCTAACATTGGTTTTAATGGAGACATCACATCGGTTAAAAAATAACCGGCAAACATTGTTATTGATATAATTGCCAGTGCTCCCCATCTGGCAGCTTTAGAATCTCTAAGCGTTTGTTTAATTTTTTCTGTCATAGTATTATTTTTTCAAAATAAGATTAACAAAAGTAACAAACAATTTATAATATGAAAATGTTTTTTGCACTTATCGTTTATCTATAAACAAAATACATAAGAACTTAATTGTTAATTAATTGATATAATGGTGTTTAACACAGTATTTAGGATATGAAACTCATAAAACAAACTTAGGTTTTGTAACAAATGATGTCCTAAATAAAATTTATTTTCTCATGTAATTGGTGTAAATACATACTATAATTACAACTTAAAAAAAGCTCAATTTCTTCTTAAGGGGAGTTCTAAAAATTAGTTTTTCAACAATATTATTAGAAGTCTCCTTAATTTAATTCTCTATTAATTCTCTAATTATAACAATAACTTCATTTTTAGATAATGGAGATATTCTTGCTTCGAAACTTTTTTCACCTATTGGTGTTGATGTATCGAATTTATATGTTAGCACGGTATTATCTTTTAATGATTTGTTTATATATTCTATAATCGTATCTTTTTTTATATCATTAAAAATAGTTTCTATTCCTTTTCCTATAATTATTTTGGTGTCAAAATTAAATTTCTTTTCAAAATCTGGTTTGTAAAAATTGCATATTCCTTTTTTGTTAAATATCATTACCATATCGGGTATTGAGGCAATAATACTTTCGTTTTTTTGCTTGTTTTGTTGTAAGGATTTTTCTATTTCTTTGCGGTATGTTATATCTCTTATCAATGAGTGATAAAAATGTTTTCCGTTTATAGATATGTATGTTGTGGATACTTCGGCATCGAATAAAGCACCATTTTCTTTTTTAAATTGCCAGTAAAAAGGCTCGTTATTACCTTCTTTGGCTTCTAATAACTTTCGTTTTCTTTTTTCTGTACTATTTGTGCCACTTGGCTGTACTTCTGGCGACATTTTAGTTATATCCAGAGATAAAAATTCTTCTTTTGAATAACCAAATAATGTATTTGCCGATTTATTTACATCAATAATTTTATTATTATCAACAATTAAAATAGCATCGTTTGCATATTTAAATATTCTTGTAAATTTTTCTTCGTTTTCTTTGGTTTTTTTCTCTAAATCTTTGTATTCTGTTACATCTATATAGTAGCCAAGCAAATATGTTGCATTGTTCTTTTCTTTTATTACAATAGTAAAATCTCTAATCCACACAATATTATCGTTGTTTTTTCTTATACGATAATCGGAATATGCAATAAAATCTTTATTATTTAGCAGGGCTTCTTCTCTTTCTTTTTTATGAAGGTCTCTGTCTTCTTCTAACACAAGAGAATCTATATCTACATTTCCCGAAATAAAATCTTTTTCGGTATAGCCTAATACATAATTTATATTACTCGACACGTATTTTATTGATAAATCGTTATAATCTGCTTTTAGCACTGCTATATTGCCTTTGTCAAACAACATTCTTTCTGCTAAAAGAGATTTATTTAGAACAGATAATTTATTAAGCATTAATTTTTGTTCGGTAATGTCGGTAATAGACCCTGCCATTCTATAAGGTTTATTATTGTTGTCTCGCAAAGCAATGCCTCTTTCTAAAATCCACCTATATTCTCCATTTTTGTGTTTTATACGTATTTCATTTTCATAAACTTCGCTTCTTCCGTTAAGGTATTGTTGCATTATACGATTACTTTCATCTAAATCATCAGGGTGGGTTAAACTATCGCGTAAGCCAAACTTGTTTTCTAGTTCATAATCTTCGTATCCGAGAACTGCTTTCCATCTTGGAGAGAGATAAATTGTATTTTCATTTATATCCCAATCCCAAATTCCATCATTTCCTCCTTTTGCTACCAGTTCGTTTCTTTCTTGGTTTTTTTCTAGCTCAATTAAATTTGTTTCGCTTTGTGTTATATCTAAAGTCCACAGTAAAACTCGATAAATTTCACCTTTTTCGTTTATTATTGGGTCTAGGTGTGCTTCGTTCCACAAAAATGTACCGTCTTCTTGTTTTAGTTTTTCTTTAAAAACTATGTTCTCTCCTTTTAATGCGTTATTAAATTTTTCTTTAAAACCTTCAATCCCTATTTCGCTTGGAACATAATCGAGAATATTGTCTTTTTTTTGTATTTGACGTTTATATTCTTTTTGTATTACGTCTTTTGCTGCTTTATTAAAAGAGATTATTTCATAATTTGGCTCTAATAAATAGAAACGCTGAATACTAGATTCAAATATTGGTTTTAATTCAGATTTTAAATCTAAAAAATCTTGCTCGTTAGTTTTAAATTCGGTTATATCATTAATTAATATACAATATTTAACTATTTTATTATTTTCAACAACCGGAAAAAAGTTAATTCTTATATAAATTGTTTTTTCTTTTTGTTCAATTTTTCTTTCCAAATAATGAGATATTCCATCATTTACATTTGAAATTAGATTTTTTAATTCAGATTTATTGAAAAAATAAAATACATCAAAAATATTTTTCCCTTTTGGAGTATCAACACCTAATAATTCGTTGCAATAATTTTCTGCCATAGAATTTAAATCGTACAAAATATTTTTTTTATTGATAAAGAAAACGGCATCAGATGTGCTATTAAAAAGTGTTTCGTAGTTTGATAATATTTCAGATGAATTTTTTGTTTCGTTGGTTTTTATAGGCACTTTATTTATGCTTACAATTATTTCATTATTTGGCAATTTAGAAGCTATAATTAAAAAACTTTCAATTTTTGCCAGTTTTGTAGGTTTAAAATTAATAATTGATTCGTGAACCCCATTTGTGTTAATATCCTCAGTAATTTCTTTGTAAAAATCAACACCTAGGCTTACAAATAGTTTATTAAATTTTATTTGTTTATCGTTGTTAAACAATAATTTAAACGAATCGTTAAACCATTTAATATTTCCATCTGCATCAATAGTAGAAATAGCAGAATATTGCGATTTAGATACATTAGAAATGTATTGTATTTTTTGAAAATAATCAAATTTAATGCAGGCAAGTTCTATATTTATACGTAACGAAATTTTGTCAATAGGTTTAATTAAATATCCATAAATATGAGATTCTAAAGCACGATTAATTATTTCGTCATCTGTAGAGCTTGATAAATAAATAACAGGAATATTATAAAATTCTTGAATATGATTAGATGCTTTTATTCCGTCCATATCTCCCGGAAGAAAAATATCCATTAAAACAACATCGGGTTTTTCTTGCTCTATTTTTTTAAATGCTTCATACGGATTTACATAAAAACCAAGTAATTCATACCCAATTTCTTCTAAAAACATTCTAAAAACAGTAGATAACATTTTGTCATCTTCAATAATAATTACTTTTTTTGCTGACATAATATTGTTACTTTCGTACCAAAATGAAATATTTTTCATTTCATCGGTTAAAGTATAAAAAAAAATTGATTAATAAAAAAATGTTATTATGAATCTAGTTATTGATATAGGAAATAGTTTTACAAAACTTGCTTTTTTCGAGCAAGATTCTATAGTCGAAAAATATCAATTTGAAAACAATTCTGAGCATCTAATTAAAGAGTTAAATGGCTTTAAACAAACAGATAAAGCAATAGTTTCTAGTGTAAATAATAGTTTGTCGGAAATTCTAGAAAACTCTATTAAAAACTTAACAAAAAATATTTTATTTTTTAATTACAAAACAAAAATCCCGATAGAAAATAAATACACTGCAAAAAAAACCTTAGGTTTAGACCGATTAGCTGCAATAATTGGAGCAAACCATCTGTTTCTCAACTCAAATATCCTTGTTTTTGATGCAGGAACTGCCTTAACAATAGATTTTATTAATAAAAATAATCAATATTTAGGAGGAAATATTTCACCGGGATTAGAAATGAGATTTAATTCCTTGCATAATTACACTTCAAAACTTCCTTTAGTTAAAAAATCGGAAAATTTTCAGGAATTAGGAAAAACTACCGAAGAGGCAATTATATCGGGTATACAAAAAGGTATGATATATGAAATAGACTCATATATTAATGATTTTAAGAAAAATTATGATGATTTAAAAATTGTTTTTACAGGAGGAGATAGCTTTTTCTTTGAAAAGAAATTAAAAAATACCATATTTGCAAATCCTAATTTAGTTTTAATAGGTTTACATAAAGTATTGAAATTTAATGTATAATAAATTTATAGTAATAATAATATTTATTTTGTTCGGCGGAACAATAAGTTCACAGAATAATTACACATCGCATTATTCACGTTTTGGATTAGGGCGAATTAATAAAATATCTCAAGCCAACAATGTAGGAATGGGATATACAGGCATTGCTTATAGAAATAAATTTCAAACCAATCCGTTAAATGTTGCATCGTTAAGTGCTATGGATACAATGAGTTTTATTTTTTCTATTGGTTTGAAAGGGGGACTTACCTATACTGAATCAGGCGAAGCAAGCGAAAACCATTATTTTGCAAATATTAATTATTTTTCTGTTGCATTTCCGGTAACAAAATGGTGGTTTGCCAGCATAGGCTTACGTCCGTATAGTTCTATGGGCTACAATATCGAAAATACCACAGATATTACTGATGATGCAGGAAATGTTGTTACTCAAACAGTTCAAACTTTTACCGGACAAGGCGATGTGTCGCAAATATATATGGGACATGCTTTTAAATATAAAAAATTGTCGTTTGGATTTAACGCATCATATTTATTAGGCTCACTAGATAAAACAACAAAATTAGCTTTTCCGCCAAACGAAGGTGCATATAATATGTTTAGCGAAAGCAGAACATTAATAAACGATTTTTATTTCGATTTTGGATTACAATATCATACACAAATAAGTAAAAAAACTAAAATATTTGTTGGTGCAACATACAAAATGCAACAAAATATAATGTCGCAAACAGAATTATATATCGATAGATATTTTGCAAGCACATCAATAGATACTATTTTTAATGGAACAATAGATAATAACGAAATAGTATTGCCAATGGGAGTTGGTATTGGTTTAGGATTCGAGTTTAACGAAAAACTATTAATTCTAGGCGATTTTACATTTGCAAACTGGAAAAAAGCAAAACTATCTGAACAAGCAAGTGGTTTAGAAAACAGCTTGTTGTTAAATTTAGGTTTGCAATATACTCCAAAAATATTGTCGCTTAGATATTGGGATAGAATAAATTACCGTTTAGGCGGATATTACGAAAAAAGTTATATCGTTATAAATGGCGAACAATTAAAAAATATTGGCATAACTTTTGGATTAGGATTTCCGCTAAAGAAAACAGGAACTATGTTTAATTTTGGTTTCGATTTAGGACAATACGGTACAACTGCAAACGGATTAATAAAAGAATCTTATGTAGGAGCACATATTAGCCTTTCTTTATTTGATAAATGGTTTTATAAACGAAAATTTGATTAAAAAATAATAATTATGAAAAAAGTATTTTTAATATTAATGGTTATGCTGTTAGGTACAGGATATAATTATGCACAAGATAAATTTGGTTCTGAGCCCGAAAAATGTAAAATGAATTTATCATTATACAAAGAATTTGTTCGTCAGAAAAATTATGCTGATGCAATGGAAGGGTGGAGAGTAGTATTTGACATTTGCCCTAAAGCAACAAAAAGTATTTATCTTGATGGAGCAAAAATATATAAAAGTGCAATTAAAAAAACCAAAGATGAAAGCTTAAAAAATGTTTATGTTGATACTTTAATGCTTATTTACGAAAGAAGAATAGAAAACTTTAATCAAAAAGAAAGCGTAAAAGGTCGTCAAGGATTTGATTTGTATAAATACAGAAAAACCGATTACGAAAAGGCTTATGAATATATGAAAATATCTGTTGAGGCAAGCAAAGCAACATCTTCGGTACTTCAATCTTATATGCAAGTAACTTTAAAAATGTATAAAAATAAAAAAATTGATCCAGGAGAAGTAGTAAATAATTTTTCTATGTGTTCTAAGCAAATTGGCGATATGATTAAAGAACAAAAAGACACAAATAAAGTTGCTAAATACAAAATTACTGAAAATAATATCGAAGGTCTTTTTATTAAATCTGGTGCAGCTAATTGCGATGTTTTAACAACATATTACAGCCCAAAATTTGAGGCCGATAAAGAAAATGTAGAATTATTAAAAACAATTACAAGATTTTTATCGATGAATAAATGTACTGATAGCGAATTGTTTATGAAAGCTTCGGAAGCACTCTATCCAATAGAACCATCGGCACAAGCAGCATATAATATTGCAATATTATCATTAAAAGCAAAGCAATATCCGAAAGCAATAGAGTATTATAAAAAAGCTGTAGAAAAAGAAACAGACACAGAGGTAAAAGCAAAATATTTATTTGAAATGGCAAGGGTTTATTATGCCCAAAGTCAATATGCCAATGCAAGAACCTATGCTTTAAAAGCTGCCGGAATGAAATCGAGATGGGGCGAGCCATACATTTTAATTGCAAGATTATATGCAGCTTCGTCTAACGATTGTGGAGAAGATAAATTTGAACACAATGCTGTTTTCTGGGTAGCAGTAGATAAACTAAATACAGCAAAATCTGTAGACCCATCGGTTGCAGCCGAAGCAAATAAATTAATTGCTAGCTATAAACAAGGTTTTCCAAACAAAGAAGAAGCTTTCTTTAAAGGAATTAACGATGGCGAATCTTATACCGTAAAATGTTGGATTAACGAAACAACAAAAGCAAGATTTTAATTAAAAAAATAATGTTTAAAATATTTTCTAAAAATAGCATTGTTATATTATTTATAGCAATGCTATTTTTTTCTTGTAAAACAAATATAAAAAAAATAAAAGAACTTGATGTAGAAAAACTTCCATCGCAGAAAGCAAAAAACATAACAATTCTTAGAACAGATTCCTCAATAACAAAAGCTAAAATATTTGCTCCCGAAATAAAACATTTTTTTAGCTTAAAAAATCCTTACACAAAATTCCCAAAAGGATTAACCGCAACAAGTTACAAAAAATATCCGGTTATAGAATCTAGTTTAAGCTGCCAAAAAGCAAAACATTTAATTAACGAAAAACTTTGGATTATTGAAAACAAAGTTGTTGTAGTTAACGATATTGGCTATAAATTAGAAACAGAACTATTGTATTGGGACGAAGAAAAAAGAAGAATTTATACCGATAAAGATGTTAGAATAACCACCGAAAATGAAATAATATGGGGTAAAGGATTAACCGCCGATCAAGATTTTAAAGATTATGAAATAACCGAAGTTAGAGGAAATATTTATATTGATGAATAAATTTTTTATCAATGTTAATGGAAATTTTATAAAATACATTATATTTGTATTCTAGTAGGTTAAAATAATAACTTTTATGAGTTTTGAGTTATCAGATTGGTATAGCAAAAACAGAATTGGAGATATTGTAATTGAATACAAAGGAGAAATTAGTTCTGAATTAATTACAAATCTTTTAGAGGTTTTTGAGTCTAAAATAGATGAAATAAAAGTTTCTTCTAAAATTAGAAAACGCTTGTACAATGTATTAGTAGAAGGTTTGCAGAATTTATATCATCATGCAATAGCTAGTCCTGCAATAGAAGATGAAGGAAGAACTATTGGAGCAATAATATTAGCATACAAAGATTCTCAGTTTATATTTACTACGGGCAATTATATTTTATTAGAAAATAAGAAAAAACTTATTGATAGAATAGAGCAAATAAATTCTTTATCAAAAGATGAATTAAAACAATTATATAAAATGATACTAAATAATAAAGAGTTTTCTGAAAAAGGCGGTGGTGGATTAGGAATGATAGACACTGCTCGAAAAACAGGAAATAAATTATTATATCAATTTTATGACTATAACAATGAAATAATTTTTTATCAAATAACTACAAATATAAATTAAATTTATTCATATGGAATCTATAATTATTGAAGGAACACCAAAAACACCAACAGTAGAATTTAATGCTGAAGAGGGAAAAGTTGAAATTAAAGGACGTTCAATTCCTGAAAACTCAGTTGAGTTTTATAATCCTCTAATTGCATGGCTCGAAGAATATGGAAATCAGCCAAAAGAAGTAACACAAGTTAACATACAGCTAGAGTATTTTAATACAAGTTCTTCTAAATGTATTTTAGATGTATTTAAAAAACTTGAAAGCCTTGCTAAAGCTGGTAACGATATAAAAGTTAATTGGTTTTACGAAGAAGACGATGAGGATATGCTAGAAGCAGGTGAAGATTATCAATCTATCATTAAATTACCTTTTAAAATGATTGAAATAGAAGAATAATCTTCTTGTTTTGTATCATCTTTGAATGCTGCATCTGAATTTTTCATATGGTTCGGGTGCAGTGTTTATTGTTTATAACAACTATCCCCCTTGTCAATAAATCAAATATTAATAACCTATGTATAAAGGACTTGTTGTAAGATCAACCGGAAGCCGTTATTTTGTAACAAGCAAAAATAATACAATTGTAGAGTGTGTTATTAGAGGCAAGTTCAGAATAAAAGGTATAAAAAGCACAAATCCTGTAGCAGTAGGCGATTTTGTATATTACGATTATGATGAAAATTTAAAATTAGGAATAATTAAAAAAATTGAAGATAGAAAAAATTATATACTTCGCAAATCTGTTAATCTGTCAAAACAATCTCATATAATTGCCTCTAATGTTGATGTGGCATTTATTTTAATAAGCTTAACACAACCCGAAACCAGTACCGAATTTATTGACAGAATTCTTATAGCAACAGAAAGTTTTAAAATAAAATCTATCTTAATTTTTAATAAAATTGATTTACTTAGCAAAGATTTAACATATTATTTAGATTATTTAATAAATACCTACGAAAAAATAGGCTATAAATGTATTAAAACTAACCTATTAAAAAACCTTAATCTAAATCTAATAAAAGCAGAAATTAAGGATAAAACCTCTGTAATTATAGGGCACTCAGGAACAGGAAAATCAACATTAATAAATAAATTAGAGCCGCAAATAAATACCAAAATAGGCGAAATATCAGAGTACCATAAAACAGGAAAACATACAACAACCTTTGCCGAAATGTTTAAATTAAAAGATGGCGGATACTACATAGACACACCCGGAATAAGAGGATTTGGACTGCTCGATTATAAAAAAGAAGAATTACATCATTATTTTTTAGAAATTTTTAAAATTAGTAAAGCTTGTAAATATCAAAATTGTACTCATACACATGAGCCACAATGTGCAGTGAAAGAAGCTGTAGATAAAGGTGAAATTAGCGAAGAAAGATATAATAATTATTTAAATATATTTTTTGATGAAAATGATAAACATAGAGTATAATCAATATAGAATTGATAGATAAACTAATAAAAACAATGGTTTAAAAAAGATATTTATGAAAATTTCCATTTTTAATGTCTTTTTTTAATACATTTGTTAAATTAAAGAATTTAATTAATTGGATTTCATTATTTAAACAACAAAAAAATTAAATAATATGAAAAAATATTTATTGTATTTTTTATTTACTCTTATAGCATATAATACTGTAAGTCAAGAGTATAATAAAAAAGATTTTAAAAATAAATTTCAAGATGCAGAATATTTTTTCCTTTTCGAAGATTACAAAAGTGCACTTCCACTTTTCTTAGAGCTTTATAAAATGGATAGCACAAACTCCAACATCAACTATAAAATAGGAGTTTGTTACAACGAAGATAAATTATTAGCTCATCATGCAATAGGATATTTAGAAAAAGCCGTAAAAACAATATCTCCAAAATATAAAGAAAGTTCTTACAAAGAAATAGGAGCTCCTTACGATGCTTATCATTATTTAGGAAAAGCACTGCAACGAGATTTTGAATTTGACAGAGCAATAGAAGCATTTAAAAAATACGAAACATATTTAAATGTTGACGATTTATTTGAAATAGAAAAAAACAAAAAAAACATTGAAGCATGTAATAATGCCAAAGAACTATTAGTGCAATCGGCACTCAATTTTGTTAAAGTAGATATTTTTTCCGATGAGATTAACTCTCCGTATCCAGATTATGCACCTGTAGTTTCAGGTGATGGTAATACTTTGATTTTTACCTCGCGCCGAAGATACAGACTTAATAAAAAAGGAGATGAGAAAATTCAAGAAATGGACGTGCCTGATGAATTTTATATGGAAGATGTATATATGTCTAAATTAGTTGATGGCAAATGGACAAAAGCAAAAAATGTTTCAAAAAATATAAAAGCAGATGTTTATACCTCAGTAGTTTCAATATCGTATGACGGGAAAAAACTATTTTTAATACGAAAAGATATCTTAACAGGAAACGAAGACGAAGGTAATATTTATATGAGCGAATGGAATGGCACACGCTGGATGCCCATGAAAAAACTTAACAAAAATATAAATACCGACAATTGGGAAACACACGCATCGCTTAGTAAAGACGAAACCAAACTTTATTTTACCTCTGTAAGAGATGAAGGCTATGGAGGTTTAGACATTTATGTTTCAACTATTGATGAAAATGGAGATTGGGGACCCGCAGTAAATATAGGTGAAAACATAAACACCCCACTAGACGAAGAATATCCCTTTATATTAGATGATGGAAAAACACTATATTTCTCATCGCAAGGACATTATAATATTGGAGGACACGATATTTTTTACTCAAAACTAACCGAAGATGGCGAATGGTCTACACCAATAAACTTAGGATATCCAATAAATACGATGGACGATGATGCCTTTTATTGTCCTATGAACAACGGAAAATCGGCATTAGTGCCACTTGTTACAAATGAAGGATTAGGAGATATTGATATTTATAGAATAGACATATCTGAAAGTACTTATGGCGATTTTGGAAGTAAAGAATTTTTATCTGAAAAAAACGATTCCACCTTTTTCCCTTGTAACTTAGCCGACTTATACTGTATAAATCAACGTATTGACAGCTCTAGTATTAGAAGAGTAATAAAATACGACGAAGTAAACGAAGGCAAAATAATTCCTGTTGCATCAGCAATAAAAGCTAAAAAACTTACAATAAAAGGAAAAATAATATTAAGCGATAATAATGTTGTTGATACTACATTTGCTATAAAAGTTTGCGATCCAAATATACTTCAAACAGTAACTTTAGTAAGCCCCGAAGTAGAAACAGGTAAATATCATTTTAATACAACCCTAGAAGAATTTACAATTTATGCCGAAGGAAAAGGATATAAATCGGTAACAAAAAAAGTAGTAATTCCTGATGATTATTCTGCAAAAGAAATGGTTATTGATATTTATATGGAAGCAATACAAGTTGCTTCTGGCGAATATTTTACAATAAAAAGTATTTTCTTCGATTACGGAAAATCAGACCTACGAAGAGAATCGCAAATAGAATTAGAGAAACTGTATAAACTAATGTCAACCAACCCATCGCTTTATATAGAGGTAACAGGTCATACAGATTCAAAAAGTAGTTCGTCGTTTAATCTAAAATTATCTAAAGCCAGAGCCAGAGCAGCAATAGATTATTTGGTTAACAAAGGAATTATGGTAGAAAGATTTGTGGCCAAAGGAATGGGCGAAGAAAAACCATTAGCAATTAATGCAAACCCCGACGGAACAGACAACCCCGACGGACGACAATTTAACAGAAGAGTAGATATTAAGATATTAAGAACAAACGATGATCATATAATTGCAGAAGATGTATATGTTCCTGATAATTTAAAATATTCTGGTAGAATAGCTGATAAAAATAATAAGTTTTATATACTTATTCTTAATCAAAAAGAAAAATATACAAAACAAATATCGCTTATCTACAAAGAACATAAAACAAAAAATGGTTATGCATATACTGTAGGCGAATTTAACGACAAAGCCTCTGCTTTAAATTCCCTAACATCGGCAATAGATTTAGGATTTAATGATGCCAAAATAATAGACACAAAAGAACTAAATAGAATAACTGTTGCAAATACAACAAATAAACCAAACACAAATACACAACAAAATATAACCGACACAACAAATAATACAAATTCTAATCAAACTAAAATTTATGCTATACAAGTAAAAGCACTCTCGTCGCCAATTGATATAAGTATGCTTAAAAACCTAAAAGGGGTAAAAGAATATTTAGGTGCCGATGGCTACTATAGATATACTTATATGGAATTTGAATCGATAGAAGAAGCTAAACTTAAACTGCAATCTATTAAAGATTTAGGATATACCGATGCTTTTGTTATTGATGTAAACCGATATAAATTAAGAGAAACACAAGGCAATGCAGAATATACAATACAAATAAAAGCAATGAAAACCCCTGTTAATATAAAATATTTTAATGATATACAGGGAGTTAAAGAAATAATAGCAAACGATGGCTACTATAAATATATTTATGGAAAATATAACAAAATAGACGATGCCAGAAAAGCACTTAAAAAAGTTAAGAAAAAATATCCCGATGCATTTATTGTAAACTTTGAAAAGTATAATTAATTTATTTAAGTTGACAAAATGAATTAAAACAACTAATAGAACCATTATTAGAAATAAAAGACCAAGATGTAAATAGAATTATCTTTTAAAAATCTTAGAACTTTAATATTAAATTTATTTAAAGAAAAGTATGGCAAATTGAGAGATTAAAAAAATTAATGAATAAACAAATACTAAATATAGTACTAATTTTTATTGTTTTTGTAGCAACAGCCCAGCAGCAATTAATACGTATAGACTCTTATTCTCGCGAAAAAACAGCAAAAGAAATCAATAAAAATAATATACAAATTCACACATCGTTTAAACCATTAATAAAATCTCAATTTATTAATAAATCTAACATCGACAGTGTATTGTATGAATATGGCAGAGATTCGGCATTTCTTGCCACAAGAAAACACCCTGTTTGGTGGAAGAAACTACGAACCGAAGATTTATTAATTGTAAACAAAGGCGATTTTCGTTTAAGAATAAATCCACTTTTTAATTTTGCTATAGGGAAAAATACTATTAATGATAGCAGTTTAAGTATTAATTCTCGTGGCATTATCATAGAAGGTGATATTACCAACAAACTTTCATTTGTATCAGAGTTTCACGAAAATCAAGCATTTTATCCCGATTATATCCGCGATTTTTCAAAAAAACATCATGTAGTTCCTGGGCAAGGTCGTTTGCGTAATTTCGAAGGCTGGGGTTTCGATTATGCCAATGCATCGGGCTCTATATCTTTTACGCCAATAAAACAATTAAATTTTACACTTGGGCACGGCAAACACTTTATTGGCGATGGTTATCGCTCTTTAATAATGTCTGATAATTCGTTTTATTATCCATATTTTAAGATTAGTACAACACTTAAAAAAATTCAATATACTTATATGCTTACATCATTTCAATCGGCAAGTTCTGCCGACTCAAAAACTTTAGTATATCAGCGTAAGCATGGCTCATTTTTGTTTTTGAACTACCTTCTTACAAAACGAATTCAAATAGGCTTATTCGAGGGAGTTATGTTTAAAACATCTGACAGTACAAGCAATAATAATTTTAGTGCAAACTTTTTTAATCCCATAATTTTAACTCGTTCGATCGGATATGGTTTGAGCAATAAAAATAATGTATTGCTTGGAGTAACAGCAAAAATAGATTTAAAAGCAGGTATTCAGTTCTACGGTCAATTTATGTTAGACGATGATGTTGCAAAGAAAAACGGTTGGCAAATAGGAGCTAAAGATTTTAATTTATTTGGAGCAAGAAATTTATATTTTCAAGTAGAATATAATCAAGTGCGTCCATATTCTTATGCACATTCCGACATAAATCAATCGTGGACATACTACAATCAGCCTTTTGCAAGTCCGCTTGGAGCCGGATATAAAGAGTTGATATTGATTGCACAATACAGATTTAAAGATTTTATAATTCGTATAAAAAATAATTATGTTGTAACAGCCGAAGATTATTATATAGGCACAGATCCTGCTAATTCTAATAATATTCCTAACACAAATTTAGGAGTAGATGTTTTTAAATCTGATGATAACGCAACACTAAAACCCATAGGCTCATCTAAAATAGGACAAGAAAACGAAATTTATATAAATAATTTTAATTTAAGCTTTGCTTATTTACTAAATCCTGTAACAAATTTTCAGATTTTTGTAGAATATCAAAACAGGAAACACACTACCTATGGTAAAACTAATTTCTATTACTTTGGGATAAGAACAAATTTAAGCAATGTATATTTTGATTTTTAGCATATGGAAACTCCCGAATTTAACAGCAAACATTTAGTAAAACTCGCAAACACAAAAATGCCTTTTGGTAAATTTAAAGGCAGAAATTTAATAGATTTGCCCGAATATTATTTAGTTTGGTATAAACAAAAAGGCTTCCCTAAAGGACAACTTGGCGATATGCTCCACGAAATTTATGAAATACAATTAAACGGATTAGAAACTTTAATAAGAAAACTTATAAAATAATTCGGAATAAAATATTCAAGTCTTTTTAAGCAAAAAGAATAAAAAATCTCGACAAATAACTTACCAAATATAAAATCAAATATACCATTTACAAAATTATAATTAATTTTATCTGATTTATATAGATTTTTTATTACTTTTAATGCTTAAATTAAAACATTATAGCTATGAAAAAGACATTATTAATTACCTTAGCAATTATTTTTACTTTAGTAAGCTTTGCTCAAACGCCAAACAGTTTTAAATATCAAACAGTAGTTAGAGATTTTTCCGGAAATGTATTAGACAATCACAATGTGAGTTTTCAAATAAGTATTTTGCAAGGTTCTGCAAGTGGTTCGCCAGTTTATACCGAAACACATTCTATAACAACAAACGATTTCGGACTTGTTAATATCAACATAGGAGAAGGTAATACTAATGATGATTTTGAAGCAATAAACTGGTCTTTAGGTTTATATTTTATTCAAGTAGAATTAGATGAAAACGGAGGGGATTCATTCTCATTGATGGGAACATCGCAGTTATTATCAGTACCTTATGCAATGTATGCAAAAGATGTAGAAAACAAAGACGATGACGATGCTGACGCTGCAAATGAATTAATAAATTCTGCAACACTCAATGGAACAAACTTAGAAATTAATGATGCAGGTGGCACAACAATAATTGATTTAAGTAGTTTAGACCAATCAAATATGAATGTGGACGATAATGATCCTGATCCAAATAATGAACTTCAAACATTATCTTTATCAAGTAACACATTAAGTTTAACCAACGGAGGCTCAGTTTCTTTAGGTCAATACTCAAATATTTGGCAACAAAATGGCACAGACATATACTATAACAATGGTTGGGTAGGAGTTGGAACAGATTCTCCATCGGGTAAAATGGTTGTGCAAGGCGATGCAAGTGTTGACCCTGATTCTGCTCTTTTTGAAGTTAAAAACAAAGACGGGCAAACAATTTTTGCAGTTTACGATGGTGGTGTTCGTATTTGGGTAGATGATACAGACGCAAAAATAAACACCGACAAAGGGGGCTTTGCCGTTGGTGGTTACAGATTAAACAAATCAATATCAAACGAATATTTAAGAATAACACCAGACAGTGTACGTATGTATTTTGATAATGAAAATACTAGTGGAACAGGTCATTCAGGAGGATTTTCAGTTAGAAGTTTTAATGGAACAAGTGGAGGTGATAATGGTATAATGTATCTCGAAGAAGATAATTATTTTATTGGAGAAAATTCAGGTGAAGCAATATCAACAGGACAATATAACTCAACATTTGGATATCAATCGGGATTAACATTAAACACAGGTATGAGAAATGTATTTTTAGGATATAAAGCAGGATCTTATACCACCGAAGGTAATGACAATGTTTTTATAGGAAATGAAGCAGGAAGTACAAATTCTAAAGGTTGGAACAATGTAGTTGTAGGTAGTTATGCCGGAATTTCTTTAGATACAGCGGGTTATAATAATGTTATTATAGGAAAACAAGCCGGACAACATTTAGATAATGGTTCATCTAATGTATTTATAGGAACACAAGCAGGTAACTCAACAACAACAGGTACAGGTAATGTTTTTATTGGTGATGATGCCGGCTTGGCGAATGATACAGGTTATTATAATATATTTATGGGCGTTAGCTCAGGTTATTCAAACACTTACGGTGCAAATAATATTTTTTTAGGAACAAGTAGTGGAGAAAGTAATACAGAAGGTCTTAATAATAATTTTATAGGATACCAAGCAGGAGTAAATAATACAACAGGAAGCAATAATAATTTTATAGGATATCAAGCAGGAGCACATAATACCACAGGTTATGCTAATAATATTATAGGTTATCAAGCAGGTTATAATGGCAAAACAGGACACGAAAATTGTTATTATGGTTATCAAACAGCTTACACTAGCACTGTTGGAGAAAGAAATATTTTTATAGGTTACCATGCAGCTTACGCATCAACAGGTAGTGGAAATTACCGAGACAATATAATGATTGGAGATTCTGCTGGACTTAGAAATGGAAATTATTCAAATATATTTATTGGAAATAATGCAGGACAAAATAATACTCAATACGAAAATATTTATATTGGAAGAGACTGTGCTAGAGAAGCTTTTGCTGGTCAATATAATACATATATTGGTACTAAAGCAGGTAAAAATGCTTCAGGTTCGTTAAATACATTTGTAGGAAATTCTTGTGGTGAAATAACAACAGGAGATTATAATGCTTTTTATGGCTTAGATGCTGGTGATGATAATACTACTGGAGAATATAATACATATATAGGTACAAGATCCGGCGGTGTAAATACAACTGGTAATCATAATGTTACGGTAGGATACGAATCAAAAATAAATGGAGATTATACTAATTCAATGGCACTTGGAGATTATGCTATAGTTAATGCTAACAATACTGTAAGAATTGGAGATGGAGGTGTGACTTCTATTGGGGGGTATGCTGATTGGACAAATGTTTCAGATAAAAGGTTTAAAAAAAATATAAAAGATAATGTTATTGGGCTAGATTTTATATTAAAATTAGAACCCGTAACTTATAATTTAGATATTAATAAGATTAATGATTTTAATGGAACTGATATTGGTAATCTTAAAGCTAACAAAGATAAATCTAATATAACTTACACTGGCTTTTTGGCTCAAGATGTTGAAAAAGCAGCAAAAGAATTAGGTTATGATTTTAGTGGAGTAGATGCACCTAAAAATAATAAAGACCATTATGGGTTAAGATATGCAACTTTTGTTGTGCCTTTAGTAAAAGCAGTGCAAGAACAACAAAAAACTATCGAAACTCAAAAAGCAGAGTTAGATTTTTTAAAACAAGAATTAAAAAAATTATCTGACAAAGTTAATCAACTAGAAAATAAATAGTTGTCTGCCTATAAAGTTAAAAGATTAAACTATGCAGTTCGAGTTCAAAACCTGTCCCGATTTATTTCGGGGGCGTGTGAGAAATTCAAACCGCAGAATACAAAGGTATTTTGAGGATTTGGATTTTGAGCAACAAGGCAGAAATCGAACTTTATATACAAACACTAATTAGTAATCAAAAAAAAAGAATCAATGAAAAAAATTACTTTCATCATTTTAATTATTAATTCAATTTTAATAACCGCACAAGATTTTAAAATTGAATCAAAAGACACATTAAACGGAAAACCAAAAAACAGTATAGTTTTTGGAGGTTATGTGAACTCAATTTTTTATTACGATTTTGTAGGCATCAACAATGCTTATCCAGCATTAAATATTGCCGAAGTACCTGTAGGAAAAAATGTTTTTAAAGAACCTTACATGAATTTTAATGCATTTCAAACAAGATTAAAATTTAACAGTACTCATCAAACAAAGATAGGTGAAATAAAACTATATGTTGAAGGTGATTATGTTAGTGGAACAGGGGCGTTTCGTTTAAGACACGCATTAATAAGCATAAATAAATGGGATATAGGGCAAACTTGGTCTAATTTTTCTGACGAAGATATGTGGCCAAATATGACAGATTATGACGGCCCTCCAACAGGAATTTGGGCACGCCCAACAATGATTAGATACAACGCATTGCAAGGAGAAAATAACTCTTTAAGTTTTTCAATAGAAGGACCTTCGTTAGATTATACTTATAACTATGATATTGACACAGCCATTACTACCACAAATCAAAATATTCCTGATTTTACGGCACGATACAGATACGATACTGAAAAATTCCATTTTCAATTATCGGGAGTTTACAGAAATATAAGATATAAAAACAGACTAGATTCTGCTTTGTTTTATGAGCAGGGCTATGGTATTTCTGTTTCATCAGGAATAACTGTTTTTAATAGAGATAAAATTCATATGCAAGCAACTGCGGGGAAAGGTATAGCACGTTATATGGTAGGTTTTGAAGGAAGAAACTGGGATGCAGTTCCTACGGGAAACCATAAAATTGAATTATTGCCAACTTATGGCGGGTTTATCGGTTACGACCATTATTGGAACGCAAACAAAACTTTTAGCTCTACTGTAGTTGCAGGTGGCGTTTATGTTAAAAATAATGTTTTAAATAATATTGATGACTTTATGGAAGGATATTGGGGGCTTGTTAACCTATATTGGTATCCTGTTGACCACCTTTCACTTGCGGTAGAATATGTTGGTGCATATCGTAAAGATTATAATTTAGATGAAGGTTATGCTGATAGAGTACAACTTATGGTAATGTATAGTTTTTAAAAAGAATTATATGAAAAAATATTTTGTCATTTACACATTTAAAATTTTAAAAAAAAGTATATTTACTAGGCTGTTTTACATTATGGTAATAAAAATAATTTAAAAACAGAGATATTAAATATAATTATTATACTAATTTTACAAAAAAATGAAAAATAAGTAAATTTAATAAAAATTAAATATTAATGAATTTTATAGACTTATTTTCTGGTGCTGGTGGGTTATCTGAAGGATTTATTAGAAAAGGTTTCAAAGCCATAGCTCACGTTGAAATGGATAAAGCGTCTTGTAATACATTATTAACAAGAACGGCTTATCATTATCTTACAGAAAAAGGACAAAAAGAAATATATGTTGATTATTTAAAAAAGAAAATAACTAGAGCTGAATTATACGACTTATTACCTAAAGAATTAAAGAATTCTGTTATTAATGAACCTATTGGTGCTAATAATAATGCAAGAATATTTAAGCAAATTGATGAAATTAAAGGTAAAAAAAAGATAGATTTAATTGTTGGCGGACCACCGTGTCAAGCTTATTCATTAATTGGTAGAGCTGCAGATAAAAACGGAATGAAAAATGATGACCGTAATTATCTTTATATTCAATATGCAGAATTTTTAAAAAAATATAAACCAAAAGTTTTTGTATTTGAGAATGTTTTAGGATTATTATCAGCAAAAGATAAAAATGGAGAAAAATATTTAGATAAAATGCTTAATCTGTTTCGTGAAATTGGATATGAAACAGAATACAAATTATTACACGCAAATAATTTTGGTGTTTTACAAAATAGAAAGAGAGTAATTCTTATTGGAAAAAAAGGGACTAAAAAAGGGTTTTATCCAGAATTTGAGAAAAAAGAATTAACAGTTAATGTTGAAGAAATATTTAAAGGATTACCAAAATTAAAAGCAGGAGAAGGTAATTTTTTTGAAACAAAGTACACAAAAGATGCTTCCGAATACCTAAAAGAAATTAAAGTTCAAAACGGTTTAGATTTCACAACACAACACATTGCAAGACCTCATAATGAGCAAGATAAAGAAATCTATAGAATTGCAATAAGAAAATGGAATAAAAATGGAGAACGTTTAAATTATAACGATTTACCTGATAGATTAAAATCTCATAAAAATAGAAATTCTTTTACAGACAGATTTAAAGTTGTTGCTGAAGAATTACCTGCTTGTCATACCGTTGTAGCACATATAGCAAAGGATGGACATTATTATATCCACCCAGATATTAAACAAAACCGTTCAATAACACCTAGAGAAGCAGCTAGATTACAATCATTTCCTGATGATTATTTTTTTGAAGGACAAAGTGATAAACCAAGTAGAACAGCTGCATTTAAGCAAATAGGTAATGCCGTCCCACCTCTTATGGCAGAAGAAATTGCTAGTGAAATTAAAAAAATATTATGACCTCAACACCCCTAACCAACTACATATCAGAAGAAACACCACCCAAAGCAAGTGCAATGATAAATACTTTTAGAGCATTTGGGTATAACTTACAAACAGCAATAGCGGATATTATAGATAACAGCATTTCTGCAAAAGCAGAAAATGTTTGGATAAATTACGAATGGAATGGAAAAAACTCTTGGGTAACGATAATTGATGATGGAGAAGGAATGGACAGAGATACACTTGTTGATGCAATGACACCTGGAAGTAAAGACCCAAATGATGAAAGAGATATTGACGATTTAGGTCGATTTGGACTTGGTTTAAAAACATCTTCATTCTCACAATGTAAAACCCTTACCGTTGCAACAAAGAAAGAAGGTTTCAATACATTAAAACGATGTTGGGATTTAGATTTTGTAAATGAAACAGGAAAATGGTCATTGTTAGATTATATTTCAAATGAAACTTATCTAAACCAATTATCAGAAAAAAAATCAGGAACAATTGTTTTATGGGAAAATCTTGACAGACTTGTTGGGAATTCAAGAAAAGAAAATGAAGCTGCAAGAAAGGTATTTTTAGAAGAATTTGCATTAGTAGAAGAACATTTAAGCCTTGTATTTCATAGATATTTAGAAAAACGAAAATTAAAACTTTGGATAAACGATGTTAGTATTAAACCTTGGGACCCTTTTATGAAAGAAGAAGAAGGTGGTCAATTGGTAAGTGATGAATATTTTGAAAATGATAATGTTCACGTAAAATGCTATGTATTGCCCCATATTTCAAAGATTGATGCAGAAACAAGAATTAAAGCAAAAACAGAAGAATGGTATAAATTACAAGGTTTTTATGTTTATCGAAACGAAAGACTTTTATTGTATGGTGATTGGTTAGGTTTATTTACAAAAAACGAACATTATAAAAATGCAAGAATATTAATTGATATTCCTAATAAATTAGACCACGATTGGAAAATAGACATAAAAAAAGCAACAGCTACACCATCAATAAATATTCGTAAAGATTTAGTTCGTCTTGGTAAACTAACAAGACAAAGTGCTGCAAAAATATATCGTTTTAGGGGTAATCAAGTTATGTTAGATGATTCTTCTAGTTTTAACTTTCAACCTATTTGGAAAGCTACAAAACAAAGAGATGGAGCAATAAAATATTATATCAGTAAAGATAATCCATTAATAAAAAGAGTTTTGGAGCTTGATAATATCTCAAAAGATGATGTAAATACAATATTAAAATTAATTGGAGAAACAACACCTGTTGAAGCTATTATACAGAATTATAGTGAAAAACCTGAAAGTTTAGAATTAAGAGATAATGATAAAGAGCTTGAACAAGGAACCATAAAGTTAGCTCAATTAATGCTTGAATCGTTAATTAAATCAGGAACAAGTAAAGATATTGCAATTAAACAAATCTTTAATATCCAACCATTTAATGAATACCCTCAACTAATTGAATATTTAAAATAATATGGAACAATTTGACAGTGCAAGAAATATAGGACATATATTGTTAGCCAAATACTCAAAAAAGGACATTACAAATGAAATTATATTAAAAGAAGTAGATAATATATTTAATCTTCAAGATTTTGAGAATGTAAATAAAGAAGAACTAATATCTGTTTTAGAAGCTGATTTTGAAATATATTCAAAAGAAGCGACATTACTAGTTGCTGAAGATGTAAAACCTTGGTTACTTGAAAAGAAATCAAAAATGAAAACAGAACTTTGGAATAGATATAAAATCTATATGAATAAAAAAGATTCTTCTTTTCCAATGGATACAATTGACGATATAACTGATAAAATCTTAGATAGATGCGTTGACCCAAAAACAAAAGGACGTTGGGACAGACGAGGAATGGTTGTTGGAAATGTTCAATCTGGTAAAACAGCAAATTATACAGGACTTATTAATAAAGCAACTGATGCAGGATATAAATTAATAATTGTAATTGCTGGAATTCACAATAGTTTAAGAGCTCAAACTCAAAGTAGAATAGATGAGGGCTTTATTGGTAGAGATAGTTCTGATTTTATTTTAAGACAGCGAAATATTAAAACTGGAGTCGGGCATATTAAAGCTGAAACAGAAATATATTCTTTTACATCTTCTGATGCAAAAGGTGATTTCAATAGAAATATAGCGACTAGAATTAATGTTCCTATTGGTGGACAAAGTCCTACCGTTTTAGTTATTAAAAAGAATAAAAGTATATTAGAAAATTTGATTTTGTGGTTACATCAGTTTGCAATTGACAATGGAAATGGTGAGAATAAAATATTTGATGTTCCTCTATTGTTAATTGATGATGAGGCTGATAATGCATCAGTAAATTCGGGAACAGAATTAGATGTTAAAACCATTAACCGATTAATAAGAACTCTTCTGAATTTATTTAATCAAAATACTTTCATAGGATATACTGCTACTCCATACGCTAATATTTTTATTCCTTCATCTTGGAGTGAGAATTTAGAAACAATGGTAAAAGATATTAAACTTAAAGTTGGAGAAGACCTTTTTCCTCGAGACTTTATAGTTAACATCCCCCCTCCTTCTAATTATATTGGTGCTGTTCAGGTTTTTGGTTTTGAAAATGAAGAAACTGGTGAAGAGCACGAAGGTTTAGATATCATTAGATTAGCTGAAGACCAAGAACCTTTATTTCCAAAAAAACTAAATAAATTTAATAAAGATGAATTGCCTGAAGATGTTCCTTCTTCTTTAAAAACCGCAATTAAATCGTTTATTTTAACTTGTGCTATAAGACGATTACGAGGACAAGAAAATAAACATAATTCAATGCTTGTTCACGTAGCATTATATGTTGCTTGGATAGATAGAATAGCTTGGTTAGTTAATGAAATAATGAGAGATTACAAGATGCAAATCCGTTCAGGACAAGGCTCTTTATTAAACGAATTGAAAGAATTGTTTGAAAATGATTTTATTCCTATTACAGATAATGTATTAGAAAATATTCCATATAAAGACCCAAAAATTAAACAACATACTTGGCTTGAAGTAAAATCTGTATTAAATGATGCTGTTACAAAGATTGAAGTAAGGTCTGTTCACGGAACTAAAAATACTAGGCTCCTTGAATATCATAATATTGAAGATATTAATTATGATGATTATGACAATGGAATGTCTGTAATTGCTGTCGGAGGTAATAGATTAGCCAGAGGTATTACACTTGAGGGGTTATCTGTTAGTTATTATTTAAGAGCAACAAGGTTATATGATTCATTAATGCAAATGGGACGTTGGTTTGGATATCGTCCTGGTTATGTTGATTTATGCAGATTGTATACTACAGAACAACTTATAAATTGGTATAGACATATTACATTGGCTGCTGAAGAAATGAAAGAAGATTTTGATAAAATGGCAGCTCACAATATGAGACCAATTGATTATCAATTAAAAGTAAGAACACATCCAAGTATGACTGCTATTAATAGATTAAGTATTACTAGTGCTTCTAAAATGAAAGAACACGAAATTATTAAAGTTGGATATTCAGGAATAACTATACAAACTTTTACTTTTGATAAATCAAAAAAGGTTATTTCATCAAATTTTCGTGCATTTAACACCCTTCTATCAAGGTTGAATAAACCTCACAATATTGAGTCTAACAAAGTTTTATGGAATAATATTTCTTCTGAATCTGTAATCGAATTTTTATCTGAATATCAACAAGATTATCATAATACAGAAATGCTCTGTAATTACATTGAGAAACAAAACATAAATCAAAAATTAGATTCTTGGAATATTGCATTAATACTTAATTCAGGGAAAACGGTAAGAGCAAAGGGGAAATTAAAAGGAATCGAAACAAAAAAATTCCCTTTTACAATAAATAACAAAATAATTAATGGTGGTTTACCTGCTCGAAATTTCGATGATGGCGTAAAAGAATTAAGAGTTAAAGGAAGAAAGAATGCAATTCTAGATAAAAGGGCAAGAATGATTGATTTAGACATCAATGAAAGTACTCCTTCAGAACAAGTTATTAAAGACAAAAGGAATGCTATTCAAAAGCCACTTCTTGTATTAATGCCTTTTGACCCACGTATTTCTGATGATTTAGATGAAAGTATTCCATTAATAGGTTTTGGTGTAATTATACCTGAATTTTCTGATGAAGAAAAAATTGAGTTTGCTGCAAGGCCTATGGTTTTTGATGCAGAAGAAACACAAACAGATGATGATATAGAAGATGATGAAAAATAGCATTAACAAAATATGGGAATCTCATCTTAAAGATTTATCACAGAGTGGAATTAAAAAGACTCGAATAGATAAAATAACAAAATTAGATTGTTCTATAGGTACTATACTAAGAACAAAAATAAGGTTCTTTACAATATCAATTGATGAAAATATTACAATACAATCGAATCATCTAAAACGGTTTGCAGGAGTAGAAATAAAAGTATTACCATCAGAAAATAATACTAAAGAGTTAACAATTATTCTTATTGAAGATGAATTAATAGAAATATTTATTGTTTTTATTGAAGATATCATTAATTCGCTTGTCAAAATTGACAATATTGACGATGCGTTAATAATTATTCCTAAAAGAATTAATTATTGGCAGAAGCTTTTTAGTAAATATACTAATGGATTATTATCACCACAACAACAAAGAGGGTTGTATGGTGAGTTATATTTTATTAAACTTTTATTAGAGAAGATTAAAGACCATTCTAAAGTATTAAATGCTTGGCAAGCCCCTATGGGAAGTAATCAAGACTTTTATTTTAATAGAATAGCCATTGAAGTTAAAACATCTAAATCAAATTCACCTACAATAAAAATTGCAAATGAATTTCAATTAGATATAATAGGTTTGAATAAATTATTTATTGCTTTTTATAAATTAATTGAATTTCCTAATGATGAAAATACATTGCTAAAATTAATTAATGAAATTAGAACGATATTGAAAGATAAAGAAGAATTATTGTTTGATTTTAATCAAAAATTAGAATATTTAGGTATTTCTTCAAATATGGAAAGTGAATATAATAAGATAGGCTATGCCATTAGAAAAGAATATTATTATGATGTTAACGATAAATTTCCTAAAATAACATCTGGGTTAATAAATGAAGCTATTTCAAAGGTTTCATACGAAATAACACCTAATAAATGCACTGATCTTGAAATTGATATTACAGATATACTAAAAGAAATTAACTAATGCCTAACACAAATAAAAATATAGATTTTGAATTAGGTTTGTATATACAAAACCTTTATCACGAAATACAATCATTAGTTTATTCTGATGATAATGGTGATTCCAAAGAAAATAAATTTACAGAATATGTAATGGAAACATTAGCTGATGCAGGAGAAACTGAGGGTGTTAGATTGTGTCATTATATTAAAGAAAATAAATTTGAAAACATTCAATTTAAGATTAATGGTTATGCTCTTGAAGAAGGGTATGAAAATATTGATATTTTTATTTCTTCATATAGAGATCCCAATGAGTTATATCGTTTAACAAAAGCTGAATTTGATAAGTTGATTAAATGGTCAACAGGTTTTGTAAATGCAGCATTAAAAGGATATCTTGATGAAATAGAACCATCTTCTGAAGCATATGGTTTAGCAACTGTTCTTAAAAAAGAAAGAAAAAAAATAATTAGAGTAAATGTATTTATTCTATCAAATGGAGATATTCCACACGACCCACCAAATAATTTTAAATTAAAAAGCTTAGAAGAAATACTTATAAATTTTAATATTTGGGATATTGAACGTCTTCATCGTTTATCTCAATCCACTGGGAATAGAGAACCAATAGAAATAGACTTTGAGGAAATTGCAGATGATGAAATTGCTTGTTTAGAAATGCCTTCAAAAAGTGATTTGTATGAATGTTATTTAGCTATTGTTCCGGGAACTATTTTATCAAATTTATATAGAAATTATGGGACACGGTTATTAGAAAGTAATGTAAGAGCATTTTTACAACAAACAGGAAAGGTTAATAAGGGTATAAGAGATACTATTCGTTTTGAACCTGATATGTTTTTACCATATAACAATGGTTTAGCAACAACAGCACAAGAGGTTAAAACCAAAATGAATGAGAAAGGACAGTTGATTATTACTTATGTAAAAGATTTTCAAATTGTAAATGGAGGTCAAACAACGGCTTCGATTTTTCATACAGCAAAAAAATATAATGAAGCTGATGTTTCTAAGATTTTTGTTCAAATGAAACTAACTGTTATTAAAGATGAAGAAAAAAAGAACGAAGCTGTTCCTAATATTTCTCGTTATGCTAACAGTCAAAATAAAGTTTCAGAACTTGATTTAAGTTCTAATAGTGTATTCTTACAACAATTAGAAGAGTTGTCAAGAACTGCATTTGCAATTGACCCAGAAGATAAAAATAAACAAACTATATGGTTTTTTGAAAGAGTAAAGGGGCAATACAAGGAAGCGTTAAATAAAGAACCAACTAAGAGTAAACAAAACGCCTTTAAACTTAAATTTCCAAAAAATCAGGTTATCATTAAATCAGAGGTTGCAAAATACATGAACTTATGGAAACTAAAACCACATCATGTTTCTAAAGGTTCACAAAAAAACTATATTGCTTTTATTAAAGATATTGAGGTTGAATTTAAGAAAAAGAAACCAAATAGAGTGTATTGGGAAGATATTGTAGCCAATGCAATATTATTTAAAGCAACTGATAAACTTTTTGGTAGGAAGAATCAAGACCCTATTGGAGATACTAATATTAAATCTCATACGGTTGGTTATACATTATCATATTTTCATTATTTTACTCAAAACAAGTTGAACTTAGGTAAAATATGGGAAACACAAGTAATAGCAGAAGATTTACAAATAGAACTTAAAAAACTATTAACTTTTGTGTATAAATTCTTTGTTAATCTTGATGTTGCACTCATAAGTGAAGCTGCAAAAAGTGAGAAAAACTGGAACTTATTAAAAGAAAAAACAGAGCATCCAATGAATATGGATATTGTAAATAAATATTTAATATCAGAAGATGAGTATAAATCAAGGTATGAAAGTAATGTTGATGATATTGAAGAGGCAAAGAAATATAATTCTCTTCAAAAAATAACAGATTTAGGATTAAAATTTTGGGACGGATTATGTATTTATATGCTAAAAGAACAATGTTTATCACCTGTTCAAGAAAATTATGTTAATTCTATTCGTGGAAAATTAAAAAAAAATGGGAATTTAACTAACTCTGAAATAGAAAAAGGAGATGAAATTATTACAACATTATTAGATAAAGAAATTGATTTTGAGGGAGTAAGTAAATTAAGTAAGGTTGATGATAATAATTTAATAGACCCTTCAACAATTTATAATAGAATAAAATTAGTTGATGGAGATACTTGGAAAAAAATTATTGCAGTAGGGGAACAAACCGGTAAAATTGGTTATAATCAAGTTGCTGTAATTAAAACTGTAATTCAAAAATTAAAAAAGCAGGAAAATATTGATTTACGAAGGCTACAAATAGTAAACGAAGTATTAAATAGAGTAAAAAAATTTGGAATAAATGTTTAAAGTTAATATATGAAAAATACAGCATCTAAAATATTTATAATTTTTGTATTATTAGTTTTAGTTCAAACAAATCTGTTTTCGCAGGATACTACCAAAAAAAATATGAAACCATATCTTAATTTTTGGGTTTTAATACAAACTGATGTTATATATGATTTAAACAAAATGGATCCTGAATGGACTGCGTTTCTTAGACCCTCAAAAATACCTGTTCGACCTAGTGATGCAGGTTGGTATGAAACAGCAGGCAACTTGTATTTTAGCGTAAAGCCATCTACATTTAAATTTGAAGGTGTTATACCTCTAAATCATAAATATGATAAACTTAAACTACGTTTTGAATACGATCTTGTAGGTATGGGACCTTATGGAAATCAAACAGGACTAAGATTTAGACTTGCATATGCCGATTGGGCAAATTTTAGAATAGGAAAAGATTGGTCAACTTTTATTGATTTAGAAAATTTTCCTAATATTTACGATTGGTGGGGCCCTTCGGGCATGGCATTGTTGCCTGCAACTACATTTAGATATACTGCTAAATTTTCTGATAAAAATCAGTTAGAATTAGCTTTTGAAATGCCAGGTTCTGGCATCGACCCGGGCGATATAAGAAATGATAATCCTGTGTTAGACACCGTGTTACAGAATTATGATTTTAAAACTAAAGAACAAACTCCTGATTTTATTACAAGATATACTTTTAGAGGAAATTTTGGGCATTTTAAAATAATGACTCTTATTAGAAATCTTGAATACGAATATCCTTCTGTAACAAAACAAGAGTATATTAAACACAACTTATTTGGTTGGGGCATAAATACAAGTTTAAATCTAAAATTATTTAAAGGGAACTTAAAAGTACAAGGCATTTTTGGTAATGGATATGCAGGATATAATAACGATGGTGGTGTTGATATAGCTCCTGTAATTGATGATGATATTAATACACCTAATATTGTAGAGTACAAAGCTAGCGTACCTTTTCAGTATGGATTTACAGCTTTTTACGATTATAATTTAACAAAAAAATGGTCAGGGTCTTTTGGATATAGCGAAACTACTTACGATAATAGCTCAGGGCAATCGTACAATGCTTTTCACCGTTCGCAATACATTGTTGTTCAAACAATTTATTCAATAATTAAAGATAACTTTTTGGTAGGTATTAATTATCAGTATGGAAAAAAATATGAAAAAGACGGAACAAATGGCTTTGACCAAAGAATATTGTTAAATTTTACTTATAGATTTAGTAAAGTTCGCTAATTTTTTTCTTTCCTAATAGGGAATAATTTCCCGTAAGTTAAGCATCGCCAAAGCCATTCTAAAGGACCAAAAGAAAAGTGTTTTAACCATATTTTTGCAAAAAGAACTTGTAAGATGTAAATACCAACAGCCATAAGTTCTATCTGCCAAAGACTATATTTATTAAACAAACCAAAACCATAAGGATAAAATAATACTATACCAATTATAGTGTGAGATAAATAACTGCTAAACGACATTCTACCAACATATTTTAATCCTACCATAAGTTTTTTTCCTAAATCAGAACTATATGCCATTGTTAAAATAGAAATATAAGCAAAGGCAAGATTTACTTGTCCGAAACTAAATAGAACTTTATATAAAATATCATTCCAATCTGATGGAAATTGAGCCATACTGCCTTTTAATAAAAATTTAGCTATAAAGTTTAAACCTAAACCTGCAATAAGATAAAATAGAAGAAGTTTTTTAGAAAAAGCTTTTGTTAGAAAATACTTAGAACTCATCAAATAAAATCCTAAAATAAAAAATGCAAAAACTTTAAAAAATCTACCACTTGGCAATAAATCGAACCATCGCCATTTTAAATTATGAAAATTTAAGTGTAACATATCAATAAAACTACCTGTTGTAAAAGTATTTTGTATGTCTGTTGGCGACAAATCAACATAAGTTTTTAGTGCTAATTTTGTTGTTGGAACCATATATCCAGGATTAACAAGTAACATAACAATATCAATAAAAAGAGGAGCAACAAAACTAATTGCCGATATAATTAACATCTTTTTTGGGTCTAAATTTCTGAATTGAACAAATACAAAAGCAGTAATCGCATAAATAAAAAGAATATCTCCAGACCAAAAGAACATATGTATTAATCCAAAAATCATTAAAAAAATTAATCTACGATAATACACCCTCATAAAATCGTGCTGATTATCTCTGTTTTTATTAAACTGAAAATAAAAACCAATGCCAAACAACAGAGAAAAAATTGTGTAAAATTTTGTATCTACAAAAATAGCATTGAGTTTATATATTAATAAATCGGTATTAAAACTTGGTAATTGTTTAATCTCATCTAATGGAAGAAATTTAAAACCACTATAACTCATTATATTAGCAAGAAGAATTCCTAAAATAGCAAAACCACGTAATGCGTCTATAACTTCTACTCGTTTTTTAGTTGGTGCTACGTCTGACATAATATATTATTTAGATTATTTAGATTAATTACAAATATAGATAAATCAATTTTAATTTTAAAATAAATTAGAACATTTATTAAAAAATAAATATCTACTTTTGATGATACTATTATGAATAAAAAGAAACAGATACCATTGTATATTAAAATTTTAGCGGGAATGCTTTTAGGCGTTATTATCGGTATTATTGGTGTTTTATTAGGTTTAAAAAATGTTTATTCCGATTGGATTTCACCTTTTGGTAAAATATTTATGAATTTACTTAAACTTATTGCAATTCCACTTATTTTTGTTTCTTTAATAAAAGGAGTTGCAGGACTAAAAGATATTTCGCAATTATCAAAACTTGGAATAAAAACTCTTAGTTTTTATATTATTTCAACAGTTATTGCTATTAGTTTTGGATTGTTGCTTGTAAATTTGATACAACCTGGCACTTCTTTTCCTAAAAATATGCAAGAGCAACTTATTTCGCAGCAAGAAAAAACTATTGAACAAAAACAAGAAATTGTTAAAGAAAAGAAAGAAGAAGGTCCATTGCGTTTTTTAGTTAATCTTGTGCCTTCAAATATTATAAAAGCAACATCTAATAACAGAAATATGTTGCAAGTTATATTTTTTGCAATATTGTTTGGAGTAGCAATAATTCTATTGCCAGAAGAAAAAACAAAAACTGTACGTAATTTTTTTGATGAGCTTAACAGTGTTATCCTTAAGATAATAGATTTAATAATGAAGTTTGCTCCATATGGGGTTTTTGCTTTAATGGCTGCAATAATAACCGACATTGCAGGTGATGATATTACTAATACAATACCTATTTTTAAAGCATTAGGATTATATTCTCTTACGGTGATAATTGGTTTATTAACAATGATATTTGTAATTTATCCTATTTTCTTAAAGATATTTACAAAACGAAAATATTTAGATTTTTACAAAGCAATTTTACCTGCCCAATTAATGGCATTTTCAACTTCGTCGAGTTCGGCAACACTACCTGTAACAATGGAATGTGCCGAAAAAAATCTTGGAATCGACGAAAAAGTATCAAGTTTTGTTTTGCCGGTGGGTGCAACTGTTAATATGGACGGCACATCACTATATCAAGCAGTTGCAGCAGTTTTTATCGCTCAGGTTTTTGGAATGGATTTAAGTTTTGGTCAACAAATAACAATAGTGCTTACTGCAACATTAGCTTCAATTGGTTCGGCAGGAGTGCCTGGTGCAGGTATTGTTATGCTAATAATTGTTTTAGAAGCAATTGGAGTTCCTAGCTCTGGCATTGCCTTTATTTTTGCAGTAGATAGGTTTTTAGATATGCTTAGAACCGTTGTAAATATTACAGGTGACAGTACAATTAACGCTATTATGGCAGAAAATAATAAGCCCAAATAATTCTTACCGTATTAGTGGTTTTTGATTACGGTTAATTTTAACCAATTTACCTTTTTTATAAACATATAAACTCCAAGGTTCTTTACCCTCGTAAATTCGCCATCGTCCATGCTTTATCCCCTTTTTATAAACTTCGTTGCGTTTCTCTTTAAAATATAACCACACGCCTTGTTTCTTATCATTTTTATATTTGCCCGATACTGTTAGTTTTTTGTTTTCGTCCCATTCTTGATAAATTCCATTTTTTTTACCCTGTGTATCGTAAATAACTTTTTTATACGTATTGCCATTTAAAAAAAATTCTCTACATACTCCAATTTTATTTGTATCAACAAAATATTTTATCCATGCAATTTTGCTTGTGTCTTTTTTAAAATACGCTGTTTGTGTATAATTCACAGAGTCTCCAGAAGTTCTTATAATAAGTGTATAAGTAATATTTGTATCATTATGAGGCAAAATTATTGTTTGCGAAAAACAATAATTTGAAATAAAAAACAACAAAATGTAAAAAAATATCTTCATTTTTTAAAAGTTTCCTAAATAGGGTCTGTCCATAAATATATTTGCTGCAATATATTTATTTTAAGGGAGTTTTAAAAATTAGTTTTTCAACAATATTTTTATAATTTTTTAGAGACCCCCTAAAATATGTAAATCATAATTTTAAAAGTAAACTTGCGGATATATACTCAATCCATTTAACTTTTCGGGTTTTCTACTTTTTCTTTTCCTTTTTTTATTTAAATTTACTCCATATAAATTTTTTTTGTTTAAAAATTGTTTGAATACGGTAAAAAACATTTTTTTATTTTTACTTTTGCTGTATGACTGAAACGATACAAAACTTAATACTAAGTTTTACAACGGCATTAGCTATTACTTTTGCTGTAATACCTCCATTAATTAGGTTTGCAAAAAATAAAAATTTGTATGACGAACCCGATTGTGATAGAAAGTCACATACAATAAGAACACCTACTCTTGGTGGTATTGCTATATTTGCAGGTGTAATTTTCTCTATTTCGTTTTGGACAAAATTTATCGGTTTTCCAGAAATACAATATATAATTACAGCAACTACAATAATGGCATTTATTGGTATTATTGATGATATAGTGGGATTATCCCCTTTTAAGAAACTAATGGGGCAATTATTTGCATCTTTTGTTATTGTTATTTGGGGAGATATAAGAATTAGTAGTTTATTTGGCATTTTCGGAATAGGAGAACTCCCTTATATTGTAAGTATTATATTTACTATATTTACTTTACTTGTGATAATTAATTCTTTTAATTTAATTGATGGAATTAATGGATTGTCAGGTTCTATAGGAGTTTTAAGCTCATTTGTATTTGGGGTTTGGTTCTATTTATACGATGATAATTCGCAATATACAATAATAGCTTTTGCCCTTTTAGGTGCATTAATAGGATTTTTAAGATACAATATAACTCCTGCAAAAATATTTATGGGAGATACAGGCTCTTTATTATTAGGCTTGTTTTTAGGTATATTTGCAATTCAGTTTATAGAAATAAACAGCAATTATACAGGTTCATTTAATGTAGCTCCAGCAACTCCTATTGTAGCAATATCAATAATAATAATTCCTCTTTTTGATTTGCTTAGAAGTTTTTCAATAAGGCTTGTTCACGGGCGTTCTCCTTTTAAACCAGACAGAAACCATATGCACCATATGTTAGTAGATTTAGGATTATCGCATACATTCTCAACAGGAATACTTATGTTATATAATATCGTAATTATTACAATAGCATTTTCATTTAAAAATATAGGTATTTATCCTTTAGGATTTATGATTTTAATAATTTCAATACTATTTTCCGGAGGTTTATATTATTTAGTAAAAAGAAAAAAGACAGAAAATAAAATATAATATTATGAAAGTTAACTATCAACCAATTACATTAAACGAGGTAATAATTCAACAACAATCGGCTTTTCCTTATGCCAAAGGAGAATTATCAAGAATACTAAGTCATATTGCTGTTGCTGCAAAAATAGTTCATAAAAAAATAAACAAAGCGGGCTTAGTAGACCTTACGGGTGCTGCCGGAGAAACAAATATACAAGGCGAAGAACAGCAAAAAATGGATATTTTTGCTAATGATGCATTTATAGCATCATTAAAAAATACTGGTATTTGTGGCGGAATTGCATCAGAAGAAAACGATGATATTATTATTTTTGAAGATGAACTTTCTCTTAATGGAGGATATGTTGTTTGTATGGATCCGCTTGACGGGTCATCTAATATTGATGTAAATGTGTCGGTAGGAACAATTTTTTCTGTATATCATAGAGTATCACCAATGGGGCAAAAAGTTACAGAAGAAGATTTTCTGCAAAAAGGAACAGAACAGGTTGCTGCCGGATATGTTATATATGGATCTTCTACCATGCTTGTTTATACAACAGGTTTAGGAACAACAAGTTTTACCTTAGATACTGCAATAGGAGAATTTTGTTTAACAGATATGTTTCTTAAAACACCCGAAGATGGTAAAATATATTCTATAAACGAGGGTAATTATCTCAAATTTCCGAGAGGAGTAAAAGATTATATTAAATATTGTCAAGAAGATACCGAAGAAAAACCCGCATATTCATCAAGATATATTGGTTCTTTAGTTGCCGATTTTCATAGAAATTTATCAAAAGGAGGAATTTTTATTTATCCTAGAACAGCAAAAAATCCGACAGGCAAGTTAAGGCTTTTATACGAATGTAACCCTATTGCTTTTTTAGCCGAACAAGCAGGCGGATTAGCTACAGATGGCGACAATAATAGAATTTTAGAAATACAACCTACAGAACTACATCAACGAGTTCCTCTTTTTGTGGGTTCAAAAAATATGGTAAATAAAGCCAGAGAATTTATGTCTAAATATTGGGAAGAATAATATCTAATCAAAAAACTTAGGTGAAATTAAATTTTCAAAAGAATAGATTTCGTCCCATTTTTTTTGTGATATAAGTTTTCGTTCTTTAACAACAATATCGTGTATAGATTTATCCTCGTTAAGTGCTTCTTTTGCAATAGATGAGCAGGTTTCGTATCCTAAAAGTGGATTTAATAATGTTACAATACCTACACTACTCATTACCATTTCTTTTGTTCTTTCGGCATTTGCAGTAATACCATCAATACATTTTGTTCGCAGAGTGTTACAAGCATTTGCCATCCAACGAATTGAATTAAACAAACTGAAAGAAATAACAGGTTCCATCACGTTAAGTTGCAACTGTCCTGCTTCCGAAGCCATTGTAATGGTTAAATCTGCACCAATTACATAGTATGCTGTTTGTGTAACAACTTCAGGAATAACAGGATTAACCTTGCCCGGCATAATTGAAGAACCAGGTTGCATTTGTGGTAAATTTATTTCGTTAAACCCTGTTCGTGGACCAGAAGAAAGCAAACGTAAATCGTTACAAATTTTAGAAATTTTTATTGCCGTTCTTTTAATTACACCCGAAAGCTGCACATAAGCACCTGTGTCTGAGGTAGCTTCTATTAAATCTTTGGCAAGATATAATTTTAATCCACAAATATTGGTTAATGTTTTGGTAACAAGTTCTGGATAACCATCTGGGGCATTAACTTTTGTGCCTATTGCAGTTGCTCCCATATTTATTGAACGGATAAGGATTTTAGAATCTTGCAAACGATCAATTTCTTCGCCAATTGTTGTTGACCAGCCGTTAAATTCATCACCTAAACTCATTGGTACAGCATCTTGCAATTGGGTTCTTCCCATTTTTAACACATTTTTAAATTCGTTAGCTTTCCTTTCAAACGATTTTTTTAAATCTACAAGCGAATCTCTATACGAATTTAATCGCAAAAGTAAACCAATTCTAAATGCTGTTGGATAAGCATCGTTTGTTGATTGCGAGCAGTTTACATGATTATTTGGGTGACAGTATTCGTATTCACCTTTTTTATGTCCTAATATTTCGAGTGCAAGGTTTGCTATTACTTCGTTAGCATTCATATTTACAGAAGTTCCTGCTCCACCTTGTATCATATCTGTTGAAAATTCCGACAAACATTCTCCATCAATTAATTTATCGCAAGCTTTGCATATTGCATCGGCTATTTTTGCATCTATAACTCCAAGTTCTTTATTTGCCATTGCCGCAGCTTTTTTAACATAGGCAAGTCCTTGTATTAAAAAAGGTTCCATAGAAATTGGCAAATCTGTTATATGAAAATTTTCTAAAGCTCGGTGAGTTTGTATTCCATAATAATTTTCGTTAGATATTTCTAACTCTCCTATAAAATCGTGTTCTTTTCTTGTTGGCATATTGTTTATTTTAAGTTATTTTTTTTTGATACATCTTCCGTTATATTAATATCTTGTTTCTCTAATAATTTTTTGGCTATTTCTTTTTCTTCTTTTGCGTTTTTAATTAAAGCCCAAGCCATTATAATAGATGTTGCAAGAATGGTTAAAAGTAATACTCCTCCTTCTAATTCAACTGTTAAATATTTTCTTGGAATAGCAAAAAACAATAAAATTGTTATTAATCCGCGTGGAGCGATATAAAGTTCGGGTTTTATATCTTTTTTGTTAAATATTCGAAGCAATAAAAATCTTAGTCCGTAAATTGCAGCTAAAATAAGTATCGACATCAACCAAACTTTAAAACTTAAAAGTGATGATAAAACTATTGTCATTCCGAATACTACAAAAAAGAATGTTCGTGCAACAAAGGCGGTTTCAAAAGTTAAAAGTTTAAAATCTTTTGTAATTTCTGAAATAACATCTTTATTAATATGTTTTTCTAATCTTTTTCTGAAAAACAGTTCTCTGTTATTTAAGATTAAACCAAAAACTAAAATCATTAACAGCGAAATTGAAGGCATATGCATTATTTTTCCTACGGCATAAATTAATGTTAGCACGGCTATCAATAAAAATAGTTTTATTTCGGTTTTTATTTTCTGAAACACATAAATTAACACATAACTTGCTATTATTGTAAATGTTATTGCTATAATAATATTTACACCAACATCAAAACTTATACTCGAAACAGAAGTTTTTTCGGCATTTCCTAAAAGGAAATAAAAAAACATTATTCCAAAAATATCGGAGAATGTTCCTTCGTAAATTAGAAATTCTTTTTTTTCTTCTGATAATCCGCTTACCGAAGGGATAATAATTGCACTACTCATTATAGAGAGTGGTGTTGCAAAAATCAAAGCATTAAAAAATTTGATGTCTAAAAATACTTCAATAACTAGAGCAATTACTAAAGCTACTGATATAAGTCCAAATAATCCAATTACTATAGATTTAAAAATTAATTTTGCTTTGTCTTTTCTTAATTTTAAATCTAATGATGCTTCTAAAACAATCATTATCAGCCCGATATTCCCTAATACTCCAAGTTGAGTTGATAAATTACCTATTTCAATATTATAATAATTTAATCCAAAACTTAATAAAGCACCTAAGACTATAAGCATTAAAACACTGGGAATATTTGTTTTTTTCGAGATTATATTAAAAAAATAAGATATTATTACAATTAATGATATTCCAATAATTATTTGATAAGTGCCCATTCTATGTTTTGTTTTTAAAATCCTATACCTACTCTAATAATTGGCATAGGGTAGTTATAATAAGGAGAATTTCTACTTTGATTTAAATTAAACAGAAGCATTAATCCTACACCTCCTTTTTGGCTAAACCGTTGAAAATAGCCAACACCAACTAGGGGCGATGCCATTAAAAACCTATTTTGTCCTTCAAACTGTCCTGTATAATCAAAATATCGACTTTCTAAGCTAACAACTTCGGTAACACCATATAAGAATAAGTTTTCCCAAACAAAAAAACGTGCAAAAACTTTGCCTCCATAAACCGAAGTTTTATATGGATTTACGGTAGAATTTAAATTATAGTATTGATAAATTATGCCTAAACCTGCCGAAAATCTTTCGGTAAAAATATAGCCGGCTTCGGGTGCAATATTCACATAAGTATAATTTCCGAACGACATTCCTAAGTCGCCACCAAAATAAACATTATCCCAAAAGCTAACTTTATTTGTACTCCCTGTTGCTTCTTCTTCGGTAATAAATTCTTGTGCAAAAATATCATTTGTTAATAAAACAAAGAATAATCCTACTAATATTTTAATCTTAAAAACTTTCAAAATAAGTACTTTACAAACTTTTAACTATCAAATTTTACCTTGGTAAATATATGATTTTTTTTGTTTCAAAAAAATCTTCTGTAAAATAATCTGAGATGTTTACTATCTCAACTTTTTTTGCAAAAGTTTTAATTTCAGATTTAAAATCACCACCTTTTAAATATATTATACCGTTTATTTTAGGGTTGTTATGTTTTTGTGAAATAAGTTTAGATGTTAGTGCCACAAATTTAGGGAAAGCTGTAACAGCTCGACTTATTACAAAATCGTATTTTACCTTTTGCTTTTCGGCTCTTGTATGCTCTGCTGTTAAATTTTCTAAGCCAATTGCTGCAGCCACTTCTTTTACAACAGTTATTTTTTTACCTATACTATCAACCAAATGAAAGTGTACTTTTGGAAACATTATTGCCAAAGGAATTCCGGGAAAACCTCCGCCTGTTCCTACATCAATAATCTTTGTTTCGGGTTCAAATTTTATAAACTTTGCTATACTCAACGAATGTAATACGTGATGAATAAAAAGCTTGTCTATATCTTTTCGAGAAATTACATTTATTTTTGAGTTCCAATCGGGATATAGTTTTCCTAATTCTTCAAATTTTTTGATTTGATTTTCAGATAATTTAAAATATTTTGTAATTACGTTAATATCAGACATTAATAGTTCTTTTTGATAAAATTATTAATTATATTAAATGCGTTTTCGCTTTCTTCAAACATTCCCATATGTCCTGAATTTTCTAAAACAAATATTTCCATTTTAGGGTTTAGGCTAAATTGTTTATCATCGGCAATATACGGAATTAAATTGTCTTTTTTACCTGCAATAAAAAGTATTGGATTTTTAAATTTTTCAATTATTTCGAGATTTTTGTCTCTATTTTTCATTCCGTTTAGTGCTGCAATAACTCCTTTGGGATTTGTTTGTAGAGCAATTTGTTTGCTAAATTCTAATTTATCAGAGAAATATGTATTTGTTCCTTCGGCATACATATTTGGGATATTTGTTTCTACAATTAAATTGTATTTACCGTTTTTTACAAGTGCTATTTCCTTGTCACGATTTTTCTTTTTTTCGTCGGTATCGGCATATGCCTGAGAATGAAATAAACAAAAAGCCTTTAATTTTTCGTTATAGTTTTTAGCAAATTCTAAGGTAATATATCCACCCATAGAATGCCCAAACATTATACAATTATTAATGTTTTCATGGTCTAAAACCGTTTTAACAGCTTCTGCCATAACACTCATTTTATGCTCGCTGCCTATTATTCCGCTTTTGCCATGACCAAGCATATCAATTAAAACTACTTTATAGTTATTACTTAGTTTTTTAGCAAATTCGTGCCAAATTTCTTTTGCTTCTAAATATCCGTGAAGAAAAACTAATGTTTTATCGGCATCACCCTCAATACTATATGCTATTTTTGTATTTTTAAAATTTATAAAAATATCCATTTTTATTTTTTTGATAAAATCCTATTTCGGCATTGTTGTTCAAAATTCAAATCCTCAAAACACTAAAGTATTTGAGGATTTGAATTTATTATACGTCTTGAAGCAAACTCAAGTGTCTGGGGTAGAAAGTTCGAGTTCAAAGCCTGTCCCGATTTATTTCGGGGGCTTGCATAACTTGAAAAATGTGAGTTATACCCATTTTTCAAACAAGCGTAACGCAGAAATCGAACTTTATAAACAAACTCTAAATAGCTTCTGTTTCCATAATTTTTGCAAGTAAATCTGCGTAAGGAATAAATAAATATTTTTTACTTTCAAAATCTACTTCTGTACCCGAAAATTTTTTGTAGAAAACAGTATCTCCTACCGAAATTCCAGGATTTTCGATATTTCCTAATGCAACAACTTTTGCATATTCAGGTTTTTCTTGTGCACTGTCAGGTATAATAATTCCTGATGCAGTTTTTTGTTCTTTTTCTTCAACAATTTCTAAAAGAACATTATCATTTAATGGTTGTAATTCTTTCATAATTTCTTAGTTTATAAAGTATTCATCTTATCACTTTGTACTTTTTACTCAAGATTAAGTAATTTATTAATTTTAATTCTATCAAAACCTATCACAATTTGCCCGTTGATATCGGTTTGCGGAACACCTTGCTGTCCGCTACGTTTTACCATTTCTTCGGCTGCTTTTTGGTTTTTCGACACATCAATATCACGATATTTTACGTTTTTTTCGTCTAAGTATTTTTTTATTTGTGTGCAGTAGGTACAAGTTGGCGTACTGTAAACAGTAACACGTTTTTGAGGTTTTTCCTCATTGTTTGTACTTGCAGTGTAAATACTTTCGGCAAAAAGCGATTTGTAATATTCTGCTTTGTTGCAACCTTTTGTAAGGTTTTTAAATCCACCTTTTTCAAACGATAAAAGCGTTGGTACCGATGTAATAGCATATTCTGTATGAATATCACGAACTGTATTAACATCAGCAACAAAAATCTCAATATCATTAATTAGAGCTTTGTTTATAGCTTCGTAAGCACAATCGCTAAGCTCAGAGCCTTTTTTATATAAAAGACAATATGCTTTTTCTGTGCTTTTTAAAGCTTCTGCAAGTTCTTTATGTGAATTTATATTTCTCATAATAGTTAAAAGTTTATCAAGTTCATAAAGTTGAAAGTAAACTTTATACTTTCAACTTTACAAACTTTTAACTCAGTTTTTTACATCATTCCCGGCATTCCGCCCATTCCTGGCATTCCGCCGCCGCCCATTGGTGGCATTTCTGGTGCGTCAGATTTTTCTTCTACAATAACACATTCTGTTGTTAAGAACATACCTGCAATCGAGGCAGCATTCTCAAGAGCAACACGAGTTACTTTTGCAGGGTCAATTACACCTGCTTCAAGCAGATTTTCATATTTATTTGCACGTGCATTATATCCAAAATCGTCTTTTCCTTCTTTTACTTTTTGTACGATAACAGAACCTTCGAGA
>Ga0256827_10000059_pt1 | contig 55012 bp, 44 predicted proteins | sample CV84metaG_FD_185977 | JGI IMG/M metagenome (GOLD analysis project Ga0256827, IMG submission 185977) | Hydrothermal vent microbial communities from East Pacific Rise, Pacific Ocean - CV84 | ecosystem: Environmental > Aquatic > Marine > Hydrothermal vents | place: Pacific Ocean: East Pacific Rise... | reverse complement strand
TAGATTTAAGAGATAGTTTTACTTGAGACATAAAGGAAAGTTGATATTTATGTGAAATAGATTTTTGATTTTGATATACAACCTGAGAAGAAAATAAATGTAATCCAAATATAGTAGAGTTAAATAAATGAGAATTTGAATTTAAATTTAAGATAACCTCAAAAGAAGATGAAAATGTATTTATAGAAAAAAGTATTTTTATTGATAATAATATAGATAGAAATATTGAAAAAAATAATGCTTGAACAAATACTAATACTACAGACAGAACTGAATCTAATAATATAAAAGAAAATATTATAATAAATGATATTATTGTACAAAGTGGAATAAAAAAAGATGTTTCTTGAAAATATGTATGTAATAAAGAAATTTGTAGTGTTAATTTATTATATGAAAATGATAATAAAAATCTTTTATGTAAATGGGATTTTTGATGAGGAACATTTACAAGTGAGGGGACAGATGAAAAATGCAATCCATGATATGTAAAATATAAAAAATGAGAGTATGATATAAAATTAAAATTATATGATAAAAATTTTAATGATAATTATGAAATATCTAACTTATATTTTGAAAATTTATGAGTTGATTTCGATATAGATTTGTTAGGTGAGAATGAAGAAGTGGATATAACTAATATTATATTTGATTTAAATAGTATTAAAAAAATAGAAATATGAAATTTATCAGTTAATCCAAAATGATCAGATACTTTAGAATATATAGAATTGAAAAATATGTGATCAAATACAGTTAATTTGAAATGATGTTTTTTAGATGATATATTGGATTGAGGTAGTAAAAAACACATATTTAATTATGATAGTTTTATTTTTCCAAATTCTTCAAAAAAATATTATAAAGCTGAAACAAAATTAAATCTAAATAATACTTGATGAGATGAAGTAAATTTATTTTGTTGAGATAATAAAATAGACTCAGTTAAATGGGATTTTGTAGTTGCAAGTTGATATATTGTAAATAATAAAAATAGTTCAATTAAAAGTCAAAATGTAAAAATAATTAGAGTAGTTGATTGAGATACATTTGTTATTAGATTTAAAAATGGTCATGAAGAAAAAATAAGGCTTATTTGAGTTGATACTCCAGAAGTAAAAGATCCAAGAAAACCAGTTCAATATTTTTGATTAGAAGCTTCAAAATTTAGTAAGAAAGAATTATTTGATAAAAATGTATATTTAGAAATAGATAAAAATAATTATAGAGATAAATATTCAAGGTTACTTTGATATATTTATTTAGATTGAGAAAGTTTTAATAAAAAGCTTATTAGTGAATGATATGCAAGATTATATGATAAATTTGATTTTGAATATCTAGAAGATTTTAAAAAAGCAAAAGAATATGCTAAAAAAAATAAAAAAGGTATGTGGGAAAAATTAAATCCTAGATTAGAAAAACTATTGTTAGATGAAAAATATAATAAAGAAATAAAAGAAGATTTAGAATATCAATTACTTGAAGAATTGATAATAGATAAGTTAGAAGTTATAAAAAAAGAGGTTAAAATAGAAGATGAAAAAAATAATAAATATGAAGAATTTTTAGATAAAATAGAGTTATTGTATAAAAATCATTTAAATATATCTTTAGATAATAATTTTAATAATATTCCAGATGAATTTGAAGAATTTAATATAGCTAACTTAATTGAAAAGAATGTTCTTATTAATAATTTTTTTAAATTTAATAATAATGAATTAAATTTAAATTCTTTAACTACTAATGTATTAAATAATAATAAATCAACCAATAATATTTTAAATAATTATATAAATAGATTTTTAAAAGAGATATTATGAAAATATAAAGTAGTAAATCAGAATTTATATATTATTGATAAAGAAAAATCTATAGATAATTATAGAAGTTTTATTCAAGGTAATTATAAAATTAGTGTTTCTAAATTACAATCAGGTTTAAAAATATATTGAACAAGTTTAGCTGACTCAGAGATAGAAATAATAATTATAAATGAAAAAAAATGAATAATTAAAAATTCTATTTTAAACTTTTTTAAATCTAGTAAAATAAATAAAATAGAAGATAATTTTGATAAAGATTATACAAAAAAGTATAATAAATTAATAGATAATAAGTATATTTTAAAAACTGATGAAAATTGAAATTTTGAATTAATTATTAATGACTTTGAAAATATAGAAATTTGAGATTTTTATATTAAATCTATTGTAATAGATAAATATAAAAATATTTTTAATATAAATAAATATAAAATATTTAAAATTGATCAGGAATATATTTATACTGTAAAAACTAAAAAACTTGAAAAAGATTATAAAGATGAAAAACAAACCTTAAATTATTTAGATAAAAATTTAGTTAATTTAGAAAAAGATTTTGATACAAATCTTAAAAGAATAGAAAAAGAAAATATAAGAGAATATAAAAAACAGCAAAAACTTTGGAAAAAAATGGAAAAGAAAAGGCTTAAAGAGTTGAAAAAAAGATTAAAAAAGGAAAAAGAAAAGAAGGACAAATTAAATAAATCACTTTATGTGAATAAATTAAAAAAAGTTGAACTTATTGATAATAAAAAAGAAGAATTTAAAAAATGAAAATTAGATAATTGAATATGGTATAATTTCATAATACTTATATTTGTTTTTATCTTAAGTTTTATATTACTTAGAAAAGATAAAAACTTTTAAAAATTAAATTAAAATATGTTAGAAATATCAGTATTAATAGTTTCTTATAATTCATGAAATTATATAAAAAATACATTAAAATCAGTTTTAGAGCAAACTTATAAAAATATAGAAATATTAGTTTTAGATAATAATTCTAAAGATAATACTATAAAAAATATAGAAAATATTATAAAACAAGATGATAGAATTAAATTATTCAAATCAGAAAAAAATCTATGACCATACTGAGGATTAAATTTTTTATTAAAAAAAGCTAATTGAAACTATATAGCTATTCAAGATCATGATGATATCTGGCATTCTAAAAAATTAGAAAAACAAATAGAATTTCTTGATAAAAATAATGAATATATTTGATGTTGAACAGAAGCAATAATGTATTATGAAAATGATAAAACTTTTTTTAAATATTATTTATGACAGCAAAATTATTATACAATTCATCCATCTTTGGTTTTCAGAAATAATAAAATTTTTAAATATGATGAAAGTTTAGTTTATTTTTGAGATGCATATTCTCAAAAAGTTAATTTATGTAATAATAAAAAGTTAATTTATAATATAAAAGAACCTTTAACATTGCATATTATAAAATGATGATATTCAAATTTTACATATTCTTGGTTTAAGTTTAATAAAAAATATATTAAAAGAATCTTTAATTTACATAATTTTAGTTTATATAGTTTTTTTGTTTTATTTTATGAGATATTTAGAAAAATATTATTATTATTTTTAAAAATATTCAAAAATGAAAAAATATTTATTTTTTTTGATAGATTACCATATAGATTAACTTGAAATAAAATAATAAAAATTTCAAAAACTAAAGAAAAAAATATAAAAGAAATAAGAGATAAATATTTATAATATTTATCTCTTTATTATTATTTTTAATACTTTTTTTATTAAAAATTTTGGAAGTAAATTTAAAATAAGAATTCATATTTTATAAATTAGATTTGATAAATAATTTAATTTAATAGCTTTAAATAAAAGTTTTAAACTATTTTTTCTATCATACTTTTCTAAATATGAAACAGATTTAAGTAAATATATAAAAGCTAATTTATAATTAAATAGTTCTTTAGAAATAAAATTATTTTTTAAATAATAATTTACTTGTAATTCTAAGTCATTAAAAAGTTTCAATGTGTTTCAAGAAACATTATTTTCATATCTTCTATATAAAGTTAAGCTTTTCTCTATTCAGTAACAATTATATTTATTAGAAATTCTAAAAAATAAATCCCAATCTGAAACTGTAAATAATTTATCTTTTTTATTAATATTAACTATTTTTTCTTTCTCTAGAACTTTTTTATCAATAATTAAACTAGAATATGAACCATAAAATGTTTCATATTTTATAAAATTATTTTTAGATAATATTTCATTTTTTAAATAAAAAGGAACTTTTTTAAGAAAATTTTTATAAAAAATATTTCATTTTCAATCAATAAAATCTAGATTATTATAAACTAATTTAACATCTTTGTATTTATTAAAAATATTAATTTTTTCTTCTAAATTATTATTGGTAAATAAATCATCTCATTCTAAAAAAGCAATATATTTAGAATTTTTATCAGATTTATCTATTAAAAAATTCATATTTTCTACTATTCCTTTATTAATTGAATGATGCCAAACCTTAATTTTATCAGGATATTTTTTTACATATTTTTGAATAATTTGCCAAGTTTTATCATCAGGAGAGTCATCTCAAATTAAAAGTTCCCAATCTGTATAAGTTTGAGATAAAACAGATTTTATAGTTTCTTCTATAAAATCTTGATGTTTATAAGTCGTTGTAATTATTGAAATTTTTGGCATTATTTTTTAAATTTTTTATATAAATAATTATTTATTTTATTTGGTAAAAGTGAAAAAAATATCATTCATATTCTTTCTTTAAAATTTTTAGTGAGAGAATATTTAAAACTTAATATTCAATATTTAATAGTTTTTATTTTTTCTTTTTTGAGATAACTTAAATATATATTTAAGTGTAGTAATTTATAATTTACTTTTTTATTTTTATTTAATCAGTATTTATTTATAAAGGATTTTACTCATACTATTAGGTCAGATATCAGTTTTATTTTGTCTGAAGAGTTATTATTTCAATGTACTCGGTATAATGTTAAACTTTTTTTTATTCAAAATATATTATATTTTTTTGCTATTTTTCAAAATAAATCCCAATCAGATGTTAAATACATTTTATCATTATTTAAATATACTATTTTAATTTCATTTAATATATTTTTATTTAACATTAAAGTTGAATAAGAATTATAAAATGATTTTCAAATTATATAATCAATAATATTAATAGTATTATTATTAATTATTTTGCTTACATTTTTAAAATAATTTTTTATTACAATATTTCATTTTCAATCAATAAAATCTAGATTATTATAAACTAATTTAACATCTTTATATTTATTAAAGATAATAACTTTTTCTTCTAAATTATTACTAGTAAATAAATCATCTCATTCTAAAAAAGCAATATATTTAGAATTTTTATTTGATTTTTCAATTAAGAAATTCATATTTTCTACTATTCATTTATTAATTGAATGATGCCAAGCCTTGATTTTATCAGGATATTTTTTTACATATTTTTGAATAATTTGCCAAGTTTTATCATCAGGAGAATCATCTCAAATTAAAAGTTCCCAATCTGTATAAGTTTGAGATAAAACAGATTTTATAGTTTCTTCTATAAAATCTTGATGTTTATAAGTTGTTGTAATTATTGAAATTTTGGACATTATTTTTTAGTTTTAAATCTTATTTTTGTCATTATATAAAATACTCTAATGTAAGTAAAGATATTTGGAATACTTTTATTTACATATTTTTGAAAATTATATTCTATTATTAAATAATAATATTCATTAATATAGTTTATATCTAATTCTTTTTTAAGTTTTTTATAGATAGAATCTAAATTTAATTTACTATTTTTTAACCATAAATTAACTATAAAAATATAGATAGCTCTCCAAATAATATATTTTTTATTAATAGGGAAATCAAAACACCATTCATAATCAATAATATGTTTTTTTCAATTATTATCAATAATAATATTACTAAAAATTAAATCTAATAATCCATTTTCTATAAAATCATCATTTTTTATTTTTAAGATTTTATTTCAAAATATAGAAATAGCTTTTTTATAATTATTTTTATCTAATTTAATTGTTTTAAATTTATTAATTAAATTTATGTAGTTATTATTTATATAATCTATAATCTCTTTTTCTGTATTAAAAGAATTTAATATATCCTCAAAAGTTTTTCATTCAATATATTCAAAAAAGATTTTATTATTCTTTTTATTTATTATTTTATTAAAACTAATATTCTTAATTTTTTTTAATTTTTTTTCTTTTTCAATAAATGAGTTTAAAAAAACTAATGATTTACTATTAGCTTCTTTATAAATTATTTTTTTCTCACTATCTACAGTAGTTCTTAATTGAAATACCTCTTTTCTTAAATTATTTTCTTTAATCATAGTTAAATTTTATTAAAATATACCTAATATATTTATATGGAATTATTTTTTTAATAAATAATATTAAATATTTTTTAATATTACTTTTTATTAAATTTATTCTTCTAATAAAACTAATATTAAATTTGATTCAAAGATATTTTTTAATATATTTAGAATTAAAGTAAACACTGATATCATTTGGCTCTGTAATTTTATAATTGTTTTTTAATAAAAATTGATTTAATTTTGAAAATAAAACACTTTTGTTATTATAATTAAATATTTCTTTTAATTTATTTTTATAATCATTTCAGAATATTTTTTTGTGAATTAAAGAATGATATAATAAAGAGAAATTATAGTTTTCTTTATCTGGAATATAGAAGTTATTATATTTTACTCTATTTTTCAAAATATCTTTTTCCCAATTAATATCATAATAATTATCTCATATAAATCTGAAATCAAAATAAATAATTTGATTATTTATTTGAGTTTTATAATGGACTCTATAACTTTTATTATAAACTTTTTTTAAATTTAATAAACTTTTTATTATTTTAAAATCTTCTTTTATTATTAATATATCAATATCATTATGTTCATAATTTATATAATTATCTCAAAATGAATTATAGTTTCTTAATATTACATAATTAGAAAAATTATTTAATATTGAAAATAAAGTTTTAAAAGAATTAATTTCAAAAAGGTTATATGTATTTACTATTGGTTCAATTTTATTTCAATTTTTAATATTTTCTAATATTTCATTATATTGTTTTCAAAATAATAAAAATAGTTGATATTTAGTTTCAATTATAGAATCTGTTCAATGTATTAGATGTCATCAACCGGTTATCTTTCTATATTTTTGCTTTAAATTAAAAATATTTGTATTAACAAATTTTAATCAAGAAGAGGTGTTTTTTTCTCTATATATAGGTGTTTTATCATAAACAATAATTATATCAAAATCTCATTTTCAAATATGTTTAAGTTTTGATTTTATAATATTACCTTCTAATAAATAAAATCTTTCTAAATTAGATATATATAAGGTAGAATCCCAATGTCATTTTAAAATAATATTTTTGTTAAAAGTGTTATTTAATTCTTTTAAAATTATATCTCGTTTATTTTTTACATTATGCCATAGTATAAAAATATGTAATTCTCATCTGTATATATTTATCAAAGAGTTATTTTTCATAATTTATAATTATTTTGTTAAATAATAATTTCATATATAATAATAAAAATAATACAGAAATTAAAGTAGAAATAGAAGCACCTAATGCTCAATGTTCTGGAATAATAAATATATTTAATAAAATATTTATTATTCCTCAAAGAAACATTCATAATAAATATTTTTTATCATATCATTCAAATAATAGTATTGTATTACTATAATTTACAACAAAAATCATTCCATAAATTGAAATTAATAGATTATAATATATTAATTTTGAATGCAATATTATAAAACTATCTCAAAGCAATATATTAAATATGTCAAATCAAATTAATAACATTATAATTAATATAAAAGTAGAAAATATTATTAATTTTTTTGTTATTTTCTTAAAAAATATTAAAAAGTGATCATTATTTTGTATTTTTTTTATTAACTTTGGATTTAATGTTGATTTAATAATTCTAAAAAATATTAAAAAGTTTATTAAAAGAGCATAATAAGCTCAATATATTCAAAGTTCATTAATATATCAAAAATAACCTAATAAAAATTGATCTCAAATATAATATAAATTTACTGAAAATAAACTAAGTAATAAAATTATAATTGTTGAAAAATATTCTTTAATAAAAGATTTATATTTCATTAAAGAAAAATCAGATTTTACTTTTATTTCTTTTGGAATATTTTTTTTAAAATTATTAAAAACAATTATAGATATAAAAAAATTAATTATAGAAGTTATTAAATATATAACAGAAATATTTAATATATCAATATTATTTCATAAAAAATAGAAATAAAAATAAAATAAAATTAATAATATTATAGAATTATTAATTTGCAATAATCATTCTATTTTCATTTTTTCAAATCATTTATAATAAGTGTTAAAAAATGAAGTTAAATGTTTTAAAAAAGTTGTAATAAATAAATATATATATATATTTAAATATTCATAATTTATTAATCCAAAATAACTATAAGATAATATAAAAATTATTATAAATATAATAATTTTTGTTAACAAAAAATTATATAAATATAATTTTAAATTCGATAAATTATTATAACCAATTCTTATTATTAATTGATCCATCTTAGAATCAATTAATATTAATAAAAACGAAATAATTGATAATATAAAAGTATACAATCCATAATTTTCTGGTCATAAATTCCTTATTATTTTAATTCAAATAATAAAAATAATTATTTTATTTAAAATTTCAGTTGAAAGTAACCATAAAATATTTTTAAATATAATATTGTTTTTAAAAAAAAATAACATTTTTTACTTATTATCTAAATAATCTTCCAACCCACTTTTCCAATCCCTTAAAATAATATCACTATTATTTATAAGTTTAGAAAAAGCTGGTCTTTTAGCTTTTGTAGGAAACTCTTCACTTGTACAAGGTTCTAAATTAATTTTTATTCAAGTTATTTTAAAAATTTCTTTTGCAAAATCATACCAAGTAATTCAATTTCAAGAAGTTTCATTTGAAAAATGAAAAACTTTTCAATTATGTTCTCAAATATTATCTATAATATTTCAAATTGCAAAACTTAAATCTTTGCAATTTGTAGGATTTCAAAATTGGTCATTTATTACTTTTAAATTATCTAATTTATTTCATAAATTAATCATTGTATTTACAAAGTTTTTATAATTTTTTCATCATCAATAAAGCCAACTTGTTCTAATAATAATAGAATTTTTATTTTCTTTTTTAGATAATTCTTCTCCTAAATATTTTGCCATTCAATATTGATTTATTGGATTTTTTTTATCACTTTCATTATATCCTAAAATTGTAGCTACCTCTCTCAACCCCAGGGCATCTCTCTCTTGTCTTTCAGACAATTCACCTTGACCTTTGGGAGAGACTGAGAGAGGGCTCCCAAAAACATAATCAGTTGAAATAGTAATAAATCAGATATTATATTTATTTGTAATTTTTGCTAAATTATAAGCTCATAAAGTATTTACATCATAATTTATTTTTCTTCAAATATCTTCTGCATCATCTACTGCAGTATAAGCTGCAAAATTTAAAACTATATCGGGATTTATTTCATTTATTTTTTCTTCAATCTTTTCTAAATTAGTTATATCAAGTTCTTTTGAATTTAAAGCATAAATATTATATTTATCATAAAAAAGCTCATTAAAATCATGAGCTAACATTCAATTTCAACCTGTAATTAATATTTTTTTATTCATTATTAATTAAAAAGGATTATTATTATAAAATTCTTTTAAAGTTGGATGATTTTGATCTTTTTCAGAAAAAAATAATTCATCAATATCATATTTTTTCTTAATTTCTTCAAAATCTATTTTTAATTCAGAATCTGAATAAATTATTCATCAATCATATTCAAGAGAATAATAATCATCACATTTATAAGCAAATTCTGTATCATCTTCAAGAGTTAGAAATCAATGAGCAAACCCTTGAGGGACAAAAAGTTGTTTTTTATTTTGTGAACTTAAAACTACTGAAATATGTTTTCAATAAGTTGGAGATCATTTTCTTAAATCAATTGCAAAATCTAAAACACTTCAAGAAATAACTCTTACAAGTTTTGCTTGAGTGTTTTTTGTTTGAAAATGAAATCATCTAAAAACTCATTTTTTTGATTTTGAATGATTATCTTGAACAAAATTAGAACTAATTCAATTTTGTTTAAACTCTTTTTCTGAGTAAGTTTCCATAAAAAATCATCTTTCATCTCCAAAAACTTGAGGTTCAACTATAATTACATCAGGAATTTCTGTTTTTGTAAATTTAAACATTTTTTCAAATTAATTTTAATAAATATTTTCAGTAATTATTTTTTTTAAGTGGAATGGCTAATTCTTCTAATTGTTCATCATTTATATATCAGTTTTTCCAAACTATTTCCTCTATACAAGAGATTTTTAACCCTTGTCTTTTTTCTATAATTTCAATAAAATTACTAGCTTCAAGCATAGATTCATGAGTTCCTGTATCAAGCCAAGCATATCATCTATTCATTAATTCAACTTTTAATTTTCAGTTATTTAAAAATTCTTCATTTACACTTGTAATTTCAAGTTCTCATCTTTCAGAAGGTTTTACATTTTTTGCTATTTCTATAACTTCATTTGTATAAAAATAAAGTCCTACAACAGCAAAATTAGATTTTGGTTTTTTAGGTTTTTCTTCAATGCTTAAAGCATTCATGTTTTTATCAAAATCAACAACTCAATATCTTTCTGGATCTGCTACTTCATATCAAAAAACAACAGATTTTCTTTCTTTTTCAACTATTTTAACACTATCTTTTAATAAATCAGATAATCATTGTCAATGGAATAAGTTATCTCATAAGACAAGACAAACATCATCATCTCAAATAAATTTTTCTCAAATAATAAATGCTTGAGCTAGTCCATCTGGACTTGGCTGAATAGCATATTCTAATTTTATTCACCATTTAGATCAATTTCATAAAAGTCTTTTAAAGCTCTCATTGTCTTCAGGAGTTGTAATAATAAGTATTTCTTTTATTCAAGCAATTAATAAAGTAGATAATGGATAATATATCATTGGTTTATCATATATTGGCATTAATTGTTTAGAAATTGCTTGAGTAACAGGATAAAGTCTAGTTCAGCTTCATCAAGCTAATATAATTCATTTCATAATTTTTATAGTTATTCAATTATTTTCTTCCTTTTTCAAAGGGAGTACTCTGAAATGTAATGGAAGAGGGAGGGATTATTTATTTAAGTAATATTTTATTGTTTTTGTAATTCAATCTTCAAACATTATTTTTGGAAACCATCACAAATCATTTTGTATTTTTGTTGCATCTATTGCATATCTAACATCATGTCATGCTCTATCTTCTACAAAAGTTATGAATTCTTCTCACTTATTCATTTCTCTTAAAATAAGTTTAGTTATTTCTAAATTTGTATATTCATTATTTCAACCAATATTATAAATTCATTTATTTTCTGATTTTGAAAAAACTTCCCATATTGCATCACAGTGGTCTTCTACATATAACCAATCTCTAATATTACTTCAATCTCAATAAACAGTAACTTTTTCATCATTTCTAAGTAATTCTATAAAATGAGGAATAAGTTTTTCATTATCTTGATTTGGTCAGTAATTGTTAGAACATCTAGTAATAGTATAATCAATTCAAAAAGTTCTTCAATATGCTTTTACTATCATATCTGATCAAGCTTTTGAAGAAGAATAAGGACTTGAAGGATCTAAGCAAGTTTTTTCAGTAAAAAATCACCCATTTGGTAAATCTCAATAAACTTCATCTGTTGAAATATGATGAAACCTATTTAATTTAAATTCTCTATGTAAATCAAGTAAATTCTGAGTTCAGATAATATTTGTTTCAGTAAAAATCATAGGATTTTTTATACTATTATCTACATGAGATTCTGCTGCAAAATGAATTATATCTGTTGGAGAATATTTTTCATAAACTTTTTTTAAGTCTTGTTTATTTCTTATATCTACTTTTTCAAAAAAATAATTAGAAGAATTTGTAACTTCATCAAAAATATTTTCTAGTTTTCAAGCATAAGTTAAAGTATCTACATTTATCCATTTTATTTCTGGATATTTTAGCACATATTTATTTAAAAAATTTGATCAAATAAATCATGCTCAACCTGTAATTATTATTGTTTGTTTCATTATTTATTTTAATATTTAAATATTTTCTAATATTTCCTCTAATAATTCAATATCTTTTTTGTCACTTGAACATCAAGATGCTTGTTTATGTCATCATCATCATAGTTTTTGAGCAAGTTCTGATACATTGTAACTTTGGCTTCTAAAACTAGCTTTTAATTTATTATTTGCTAGTGGATATATAACAAAAGCAATTTCTGTATTTTCTATATTTATTAAATGTTCTATTATTCAATTTGTTTCTCTATCTGTTGCTCATATATCAGTAAAATCCTGTAAATTTAAAATAGAATATATTATATTTTTTCAATTAGCTAATTTATTTTCAACTATTTGTATTTTTGATAATGCTTTTGCAAGAAGTTTTATTTTTAAAATACTTTTTTTCTTGAAAAACTGGAATATACTTTTTCTAGAATCTGCTCATAAATCTAACAATTTTCAAGCTATAAAATGAGTTTTTGAAGTTACATTTGTATTATAAAAAATATTGGTATCAGTTAATATTCATGTTATTAATAATGAAGCAATCTTTTTATCTATATATTTTGTTAAATTTAATATTTCAAATATATCAAAAAGTAATTCACAAGTTGAGCTAGATTTTGAATCTATAATATTTATATCTCAAAATCATTTATTAGTTATATGATGATCAATTACAATAAAAATTGTATTATTTATAATTTCCTCATTTATTTTATAACTTTCTGCTAACTGTTCAATACTTGCAGCATCTAAACTTATTATTAAGTCTGGATTAAATTCTTTTAAATTATATTTTGGACTAATTAATTCATTAGCTCATAAGTATTCAAAATCTTTAGGAGCATTTTCATCATTAAGTAGTACAACTTTTTTTCATAATTTTTCAAGTATATAATATAATCAAGCACTACTTCAAAAAGTATCAGGATCCATCCTTATATGAGAATATAAAGCAATTTTTTCTGCTTTTTCTATTAAAGTTCAAAGTTTTTTTATTTTTTGTAACATAATAATTTTAATTTATTTAAATACTTAAATATATTAAATAAAAACTGTTAAATTGCAAAGAATAAAAAAATTTAGGCAAGAAAAAAGACTTAAGAGTATTGGGTAATAGAGCTTAAGCCTTGTTTGGTATCTAGTATTCACATGCCTAGATTATTATAATATTGAATCTAGGGGAATAAAAGATATATGTTTTGAAATCTAATCCTTTGATTTCAGTTGAAAATTATAAGAATATAATTTTCTAGATTTCTACCATACTTAGGTAATGTTTTGAAAGCTATTCACCATGCTTTTTTGTTTTTATTTATGAATTATTCCTTGGAATATTTCTTATTTTGTGTGAATTATTTTTCAAATTCTTTTTTTGTTTTAGATGAATAATAGTTATACCTGTATTTCAATCAATTTAGTTTAATTTAAATTAACTAAAATACAGGTATAACTTTATACATCATATTTGTTTTTATTTTTGGATATAGTAAACTATATCTTAAATTTTTGTAGGATTTCTTACAGGATTGGGTAAGTTCCATTCTGGTACAGTAAAAGTCTTTTAATGAACTGTAAGTATTTATTTAACTTACACATGTATTATATCACTTTTTTATAGATACTGCAAATCTTTTTAATAAAAAAGTTTATTTTCTTTTTATTTTTTCATTAAAGCCTTATCTAAAAGGGAAAATAAATATTTATTTTTATTATTTTATCATGTTTTATATATTTGCCTTTATTTAATTATATTGTTTAATTATCTAGAAAACAACTAAACGTACTAATAAATTATACATAATTAATTATATTTAATATTTTGTTAAAAAAATGTTTAAAATTTAAATATAATTTATATTTTGAACTTAAATATTTTTAAGTATTATTGTTTTATAATAAATAACTTAACTTAAAAAACATGGATTATTTAACATTGTCGATATCTTTTTTAGATAAAAATGAAGATACTTTTTTATTAGAGGATATAAATAGATTACAAAAATTAATAGAGTATCATTCTCATTTATATTATAATAAGGAAGAACCTATTATTTCTGATAGAGACTATGATAGTTTATTTCAAAAACTAGTATATTTAGAGCAAAAGTTTAATATAAAAAATAAACAATCATTAAAAGTTTGAGCAGAAATAGGGGAGTCTACTTTTGAAAAAGTCAAACATTCAAGGTCTATGATTAGTTTAGATAATACTTATAATGAAGAAGATTTAAGAAATTTTGATGAAAGAGTCTATAAAAATATTAAAAATTCTCTAGTTGATAGAAATGAGAAGGAAATGATTAATTATACTGTAGAGTTTAAGTTTGATGGTTTAGGAGTAGAACTTATATATGATAATTGAAAGTTGTTACAAGCAATTACTAGATGAAATTGAATAGAGGGAGAAGATGTTACGGTAAATGTTATGCAAATTGAAAATATTCCAAAAAGTATTACTTATACTGATTATCTAGAAGTTAGGGGAGAGGTTGTTATGCCGATTTCAGTTTTTAATGATATTAATGAAAAAGCAAAAGTTGAAGGTACTAAAATATTTTCAAATCCTAGAAATTCAGCAAGTTGAAGTCTTAGAATGAAAAATGCAAAAGTAACAAAGGAAAGAAAACTTAAATTTTTTGCATATGATCTTGCAAACTTAGAAGAATTTAAAATAAATGAGAAAATAGAAAATTATTTTAATATTATAAAAAATCTAGAAAAATTATGATTTGATATATCTAGTTATTTTGAAATATGTAATACTATAAATGATGTTATTTATAAAATAGAGAATTTTACTGATATAAAAAATAAAATAGATTTTGAAATTGATGGTTTAGTTGTAAAGGTGAATGACATAGATTTATGGGAAAAAATAGGATTTACAGAACATCATCCTAAATATGCAATTTCTTATAAATTTCCAGCAGAAGTTTTTACAACAAAAATTTTAAGTGTTGAACATCAGGTTTGAAGAACTTGAACTATTACACCAGTTGCTAATTTAGATGGGGTGAATATGTGAGGTGCTGTAATTAAAAGAGCTACTTTACATAACTATGAAGAAGTAGAAAATTTATGAGTTAAAATTGGAGATACTGTTTTTATAAAAAGAGCTTGAGAGGTTATTCCAAAAATAATAAGTGTATCTGTTTCAAATAATTGAGAAAATATTTTAGCTCCAAAATTTTGTCCTTCATGTGAAACTGAAGTAAAAAAAGATGAAGATAAAGTTAGATATTATTGTCCTAATGAAATTGACTGCCCAGCTAAACATCATGAAAAACTTACTTTTGCTATAGGTAAGCAATGATTTAATATTGATTGATTTTGAGAAAAACAAGTTGAATTATTTTTAAAACATGGAATTATACATAATATAGTAGATATATTTAAAATATCAGATAAAAGAGATGAAATATTAAAATTAGAATGATTCCAAGAAAAGTCAGTTGATAATTTAATTAAATCAATAAAAAAATCAAAAAATGTAAAAATATCTGTCTTTTTAACAGCACTTTGAATTTCATGAGTTTGAAAGAAAACTTCAAAAATTTTATCAAAATTATTTAAAAATAAAAAAAATTTATTAGATTTTAATTCTAATTTAGAGGAATTAGAGAAATTAGAGGATATATGACCAGAAATTGCAAAAAATGTAATTAATTATTTTAATAATGAATCACATAAAAGAATCTTATCAGAATTAATTGAAATATTAAATATTGAGTATTATGTTTTATTCAATATTGTAAATAAGGATAATTATTTTTACTGAAAAAAGGTTTGTATAACATGAAGTTTTGAACAAAACTGAATAAAAATATGAAGAGATGATTTAATAAAGCAACTTGAAAAAAATTGAGGAGAATTTATATGATCTGTAAGTAAAAATTTAGATTATCTACTTGCTTGAAATAAAGCATGAGGTAAATTAGAAAAAGCTAGCAAGTTAGGAATTAAAATTATAGATTTAGAAGAATTTATAAAAAAAATAAAATAATTTGTATTTAAAATAATAATTATTATAAATATAGTTCAATTATATTTATAGAATAAAAAAAAATGCTAAAGTGTCCAATGGTAGAAGAGTGTTCAGGTGGAATGTCATCTAGAATTAATTATATAGGGAATAAGAAAAGTTTTAATATAAATAACATAGTTAATCAAATATTAGAAAACATAGAAAAATGAAAATTATTGGAAGAACAAAAAAATAAAATTATTTTTATTGTATGAATTATATTATCTAATACTAGTAATTCTTCTGCTGCTTCACATAATTCTTTAAGAGAATGTTGATTTAATTCTACAGATTGATTTAAAAAAGTTTTAGAGGGGCCTATATCTAAGAATGTTTGATGATCTAAAGAATGGAATAGAGTTAAATGATATGCTTATGTTAGAACTTGATTAAAAACACGTAAAATAAAAAAATGAAAACTAAAATTAAGTAAAACAGATCAAATTAAATATACTGTATGAAATAGGTTATGTGTATATCGTTATGCTGATTTTAATTTCGAAAAATTTAAAGAAGATGGTCATTTAGATTATTTAAAGATACAATCTAAAAAGCATAAGATTGATTTTAGACTTGTGTTATCTTTGATCCATCAAGAAAGTAAATTTAAATGAAATGCAAAATCTGAAACTCTTGCAGGATGATATGGTCAGCTCACAACAATAGCAGTTGATGAAATTAATAAAGTATATTGAAAGAAGCATACAGTAAAAGAAGTTAAAAAAAATCCAAAGTTAAATATTGATTATACTATAATTTATTTAAGTTTAATGATAAGAAGACATTGAAGTATTGAAAAATGAGTAAAACATTATAATTGAGACAAGAATGAAATGAAGCATTATTTACGAGTTGTTATGAATAAATATAATTCTATATATAAAAATCTTAAATTTTAATTTATTATATTTTTAATAAGTTTTATTTAAGTGATTTATAAAATTTTTATTTGATTTATTTTAAAAAAATATATAATCTAATTATTAATTAATAAATTAGTTAATAATTAAGGACTCTTAGCTCAGTTGGTAGAGCAAATCCCTCTTAAGGATGAGGTCCCGGGTTCAAACCCCGGAGGGTCCACCAATAATAAAATAATGGGGCTAATCTTGGTTTCTATCAGGAGAATTGTCATGGGTATATGCTATCAGGGGGATGTTTGTGACCTCCTTAATCAATACAAACAAGCATAACTGCTAAAAGACAATTTAGAGGTCTAGCTCAAACTTTTGATAATATTAAAAGCTTAGCTACTACTTCAACTTTAGCTTTTGCTAAAGCATAGTCACTGCCCATAGAGGCAACTGACTGTAGTCTTCCCAAGGGATGAGTGTTGATTGACCTACTACAAATTTTATAAGAATTTCGGTTCTTAAAGTCTTATAGAATTATAAATTAGAACCTTATAGGATCGGGTTTGACCTAGTCTTGTACCTATAAGTACCAATAGATTTAGTCTTTATGTGTAATTTTTGTTTATTTTCAATACAAATAAATATTAAAATAAAATATGATAGTAGAGTTATATTTAGGGCCTTCTGAGACGTGAGTTCAAATCTCACTAGTTCCACCAAGTTAAAAACAGTAAATTTTTTAGTGCAAACTTGCAATAGAGAATTTAATAAACCAAAAAAGAGCTTTGATTAGCTCTTTTTTATTATTTTAAAAAATAGGAAATAATTAAAAGACATAAAAAAATATTTAAATTTATAATAGACTTAATAGTATTTTCTAAATATCTAAAATTTGTTGATGTAATTCAACTTTAATAATTTTTAATTTTGGTTTTTCATAATTAGAAACTCTTATAATTTCTACTATTATTTTTAAATCCTTACTGTTTTGTTAAACAATGTATTTAGACTTTACAAATTATCTATTTTTCAAATTTTAATCACCTTTTCTAGTTCTTTTAATTCTATTAAATTCTGATTATCAGCTTTTTCTATTTTCAGTAAATTTTTCATAAACAATATCAATTTTTCTTTCATATCTTTATTTGAAATACTGGCTTAATTGTAAAAAGTGGGTGCTGAAATGATTAAAATTTCCCATACAAGAGAGATAAAATTAACTTAATTTTTCTCTCTTTTTTTAGTCCTCTATGAAGACTAATTTTAGGTTTAATATGTCAAAATAATCATTCCAGTCAATTAGTAGTATTTGGTATTTCAATTTGTCACATATAATCATACCAAGTAAATAAATATTGCAAATTATTTTTTATAGCATTATATGCAGACCTTGTTCTTTTGTGTATATAATAAGACTTTCAATTTTTAAATCAGTCTTTTTTTTATTTGTTTTCAAAGATATTTTTACAGATTTTATGGATATTTTTATTTAACATAGTAAAAAATAAGGAGTATTTGGCATTATTATAGCAAATACTCCTTATTTTAGCCACCCTTTTTTTTACTATTATGCCAACATTTAAATACAAAAAAATTAGAAATTTTTAAAATTTCTAATTTTTTGTTCTAATTTTTCCTAAAATTCAAATCATTTAGGTGGATTAGATTGAACAGAAGGGTCATACTCTATTAAGAATGAATAAAAATTTTCTCAACATAGGTTAAGAACCTTTCTTATATTGTTTAAATCATATTTTTTAGATAAATCTTTATTTATTATAGTACTAGAAACTGTTATATTTCAAGGTAATTTATAAAAATTATTTATTTTAACTGAACCTCAAATTGTATTTCTAGAAAACAAACTTCATTTTAAAGTTAGTTTAGATCATAAATCTAAATCACTATAATTAGATCATAAAGAATTTGCACTCATGAATGCTCAATCAGAATATATTACGGCATTAATATTAGAAACATTATTATTAATATAAATATTTCAGTTAGTTGAACTAGGATTATTCATAACATTATATCAATCACTAATAACAATTATTCAAAGTGGTTTTCAAGTAGATGTTGTTATATCATTAGATATTATAATATTTCAATTTTTTACAATAATTGTTTCATAATTAATTACTCCAGAAATATTTGCATTTCATTCAACGTATTTAACTCAATTAACTATTGTTTCAGAATTTCTATTTCTAATTAATTTATAAGCATTTTTTCTAATTTGTGTTTTATATTCAAATTTATCCATATTAGAGAAATTTGCTCATTCTGATGTTGTATATTTAGATCTTCAAGATCATTGCATTATACCAGTAACTTTTAATCAAAGTGTAGAAATTTCACATCAATTAAGTTCATTACCATCAAGATTATATTTAACAAAATTTCAACCAAGATTATAAGATATAGGTAGATTTATAGCTTTTACAGTTGGTTTATCTAATATATTTTTTTCATTATTACTATTTATTGTTCAATTAAACAAATAAGCTCATGGATTAGGATTAGATCAAAAAGAAAAATTATTAATAATTGTATTTACCCAATAATGGTTATTTGTAATAGGTTTAGTATTAGTATTATTTGAATAAAGTTTTCAATTTGAAATTCAGTTTATATTTCAAATATTATTTAATTTAAGATTGTATTTTTGTTCTTTTAACATCTCAATTTTACTAGAATCATTTAAGCTTAAATTTAAAGAATACGGTTTTTTAAAATTATATTTTATTCATGAGATTTTTTGGTAATTAGTGTAAGGTGTATTTCACCATGTTTTTCATTTTAATAAAAAATTGATTTTTCAATCATATTTAGTAATAGGTGCTCTAGATTTAATTCATACGATATTGAAAAAATAGTTAGAATTACTATTTTTAATTACATTTAGGTATTTATTTGAAGATGTAGTAGTATCAGGAAAATTTAATGCTGAATTTGAACTTCAATCGGTTCAGTTAATTATGTTTGCAGAATATAAACTTTGATCTGTAACATTATAAACTTTACTTGTTCAATTAATTCATCTTACTCTTTCTAGATGTGCTGCTCATCAATTTCTAGATTTTATATTTCATGAAGCTATACTAATATTTAAATTAACCTTTATATTACAACTGTCAGAGTTATTTGCATAAGGAGTACCTATACATTCTCATGCAGTTAAAAATCATTTAAGATTTACTGTATTTGTTGGTTTTGGAGTAATATTTACAGTAGAAGTTATATTAGAAGAACAATGTGCTCAATTATAACAATATTTTTTTATATTTTTTCTTTTTTTATTATTTGTTTGAATACAATTAATTTTTGTATCTTTACTCCAAAATCAAGATAAATTACAAGTTCCCCAATTATTTTCAATTGTAGAAGATATTGTTTTTAGTGTACAATTTTCACTTGTAGAGCCTGCAGAATTATTATTACATGTTCAATATGCTTTTATTTTAGTATTTTTTTTCCAAGTTCTTGTTCTTTTACCAGAAGTAGTACATTCTGACCAGGGACTAGCAGTATATCTTGTTTCTTCACATACTAATGTAAGCTGAAAACCATTTGTACATCAAACAGTATAGTTTCAATGTTTATACATTTTTACACCAGGAGTAGTACTAAATACATCATTACGATTTAATTGTTCATATATAGTTGTAATTGTGAAATTATGTTTCCAAGTATCGATTCTACCAGGATAAGTAGCTTCAATTTTTATTTTATTTCAGTCTTTATCTGTAAGAATATCTGTATAATTAAACGCAAAAGAAATGTTTATAAAGGTAAATATTGATATTATAGATAATATTAATAAAATTGTTGGTTTGATTTTTTTCATATTTTTAATTTAATTTATAAATAAAGAGTTATAATCTATAATTGATTTTTTTATAGAATTTATATCTTTTATAAGATTTTCTTTTTCCATTTTTCCTAAAGTAATATCATCATCTATTTTAGATTCTCATTTTATTATATATTTAGAGGCTTTATCCATTTCAGATAAGTCAAAGTATATTCATCAAAGAATAATATAAGATAGTGCTTTATTAGGATTTTTTTCTATAGCTAATTTTATAGATTCTTCTGATTTTTTTAGTAAGTCTATAGAAGGATTTCAACCTTTAAATCAATTTTCATATTCTCATAAAAGAGTATAACCTAATCACATATAACCTAGTTCAAATTCTGGATCTTCTTTTATAGCTCTATTAAAATTATCTTTAGCTCATTTAAAATCTTCTTTACTTCTTAATATATCTCACATTGCTGATAAAGCTTCTCATTTGTAACGAATACTATCAGTGTTTTTCAAACTTTCTTCATACATATTATATGCTTTATCTAATTCTCCTTTATATAAATAAATTGTTGCTAAATTAATTAAATTTTCAGATACTGTATCATCTAACTTATATGCTTTATTAAAATCATTTTCTGCTTTTTTATATTCTCAAATTAATCTAAAAGCATGTCCTCTTGCTATATAAGAAGCTGTATTATTATCGTTTAACTTTATAGATTTATCATAATTCAAGAATGCATTTTCGTAATCTTGTATCATTTCATATGCATATCATAAAACTCTGTATAACTCTGAATTATTAGGATGAATTTTTATTCATTTTTCAACAAGTTTTATAATAATTTCTGAATATTTAGCTTCTTCTCTTAAATATGTACCCATATTTGCTAAAGTTCACAAGTAAATCAACATATTATTTATATTTTCAGGTGCATCTTCATAATTCTTTTTAAGTATTGGTAAAACTTTATCAAATTCTTGTTTATTAATAAGATCATTTAAAGCTTCTATATCATTTGAATCTATTTTTATATTATCATCATTTCATGATGTTATTACATTAGTTTTATTTGTTTCTTCTCATCAGCAAGAACTTAAAAGAAATGTAATTAAAGTAAATAATAAGATCCTTTTTATGTTTCTTAGTTTCATATATTTATGAATAATTATCAAATAAAAAATGGAACAATATAAGAATAACATACTTTTATAATATTAAAATTTTTTTTTTTTTTTTGTCAAATCTATTATTTTTTTTTAAATTGAAAAATATTGATATATCATTAAGAATAATTAGGGATAAAAAAACTTTCTCAAAAAAAGAATAGTAATATTATAAAAAATTATTATAATCTAATTTATATTATTTAAGATTAATATTCTTAAGTAATTATATTTTTTAATTCATATATATATGAAAGGTATTATAAAGGTTCTAAAAGAGGGATTTGGTTTTATTAAATCAGATGAAGTTGAAAGTGATGTTTTCTTTCATGCTAACAACTTAGATGTTGATTTCAACAGTTTAAATGAAGGAGATACTCTTGAATTTGAAATTGGTGAAGGTAAAAATGGTAAAGATCAAGCAATAAATGTTTCATTAGTTCAAGAAGAAGACTAATTTAAGATTAAAAAAAAATCACTATAAGTGATTTTTTTTTTGCTATTTTATTTTAAAAATTAAATTATATTTACTTATATTAATTTTGTTATAGACTTTGTTTTTAATTATTTTTGATTAATTCTAATCATTTTATAATTAATCATTCTTTATCCTGTAAATCTATAAATTTATTTTGTAAATCTGTACTACTTTTAAATTCTGAAAAAAAATCAGATATTGTTTTTGATGTATTTTCTTCTAAAAAATTTCTCAACATTGTTCATACTATATTTGATTTCATATCTTGAATGCTGTCATTCATTTGTACTAATAATCTTTTTTTTAAAGTATTTCTAATAGTTCATTCAAGTTTATTGAATCATTTATATGTATTATTATTATTATTATTATTATTATTTATTTTTTCTTTATATTTAGGATAATCAAAAGATAATTCTTTTATTCTAGATAGTATTAATAGAATATTATCACCTATCTTATTTGATAAATAAGAAGACATCATTATATGTAATATATCATCAGATCATTCTATTTTATAATTTCATAAATTTATTTTTAAGTTATCGATAAGAAACTTTCTTCTTTTATCACTTTCGATATATTGTATTATTGCAATAATTGTTTTTAATTGTTCAGATGTATTTAAATTATTTTGCTCTAAGCTGTTTATTAAACTATTCCAATTTTTTATTTTCTTTTTACCAAAGTTTTCTATGTAAAATTTATTATCTACTTTATTGTCTCAAATAATATAATTTAGAATAATATTGTTTGTATTTATATCTACATTTGATATCATATTATCTTTGAATTCTACCATTTTTTTTATAATTTTTTAGTTATATAAACTATTATTTAGTATTATTATTAAATATTATTATTATCTTTTTTGAGGTAATATAATATTATTTTTTTATTTTAATAATTATATTATCTCATATTAATACTATTTTTACAAATAAAAATAAAAATATTTTTATTTTTTTGATAAAAAGTTGCTAAAATCAATTAAAATATTTTGTTAGTTTAATAAACTATAAACCTAGAAAGAGATTAAATTATAAAACTCCTCATGAAATATTCTTTAATAAAAATTTTAAATTGTACAGTTCCTGTTAGATTCTAGAAGATTTTTACTTTAAAAAATATAAAACTTTAAAAAAGTTTTGCATTATAGAATAAAGTTATTAAAATGTCTTGCAGAAATAAGGATTATAGAGTGTTTTTTTGAAAATTTCATGTTTTCATGTTATCATGTTTTCATAAGTTCAAGGAAAAAGAATATAAAGTGAATTATTTCATTATTTTATTTATATTATTTATGATATATGGAAACAAGTAAATTATTTGTTGGAGGTCTTTCATGGGATCTAAGCTGGCAAGACTTAAAAGATGCTTTTGCTGAACACGGTGAAGTAGTTTTTGCTAGAGTTATTACTGATAGAGAAACTAACAAATCTAGAGGTTTTGGTTTCGTAGAATTCGCTAACATTGAAGATGCAGTTAAAGCTAAAGAAGCTATGGACGGTGTTGAACTTGATGGTAGATCTATTAAAGTTGATTTTGCTCAAGAAAAACAAGAAGCATAATTATAAAAAAAAGATACAAATTAGTTTGTATCTTTTTTTTGTTTTTAAAATTATATTTTAATTCTTCATATAATCTTTATTTTTTTGTTCTTCATATAATTGTTTTTGTTTTAATACTCAAGCTAGTGATGTTGAAATACTTCAAAAAAGTTTTGTTTCATCTTTTATGAAATTATTCATTTCTTTAATAAAAATTAGATATCAATAATTTTTATTTCCTATTTTTAATTTTTGTGTAAAAAAATATTTTTCTAATATTTTTAAATTAGTTAATTCAAGTTGATCATTGGATACTTTTATTATTTTATCTTGAAGTTTATTTCTTTCACTAGTTTTATATTTTAATATAGCATAATCTTTTGATACAGGACTTTCTTCAAAATACATTATTTCTGATATTTCAGTTACTTCTTTGGTTCTTTCAATAAGTTTAAAAATTTCTTTGAGTGAAAAAGTTTCTAATTTAACTATTTCATTACTTATATTATAACTTGCTGTTATTATTTTATTAGATATTCTTAATCTGTTATTAGATAAAGATATTATTTCTTTTAATAAATTAAAAGCTTCATTATGATGTTTTACTGCAAAATCATCTAATCATTTTGTAGCATTTATAAATATTAAAATAGTGTTTTTAGTTGCTTTTATATTTACATCTTTTTTGAAATCATTATTTAAACTAGCTTCTCAGAATATATCATTATTTTGTAAATATGCTAATATATTTTCTTTAGAATCAGTATTTGGGATATCTTTCGTAATTTCTAATTCTCAATCTATTATAATATATAAATTTTCATCTATATCTCATTGTTTGAAAAGAAAATCTCACTTATTTATTGTTTTTTCTTTAAAAAATCAAGATTCTTTTAATTTATTTATATTTATCATTTTTTATTATTTTACTTATATATTTTAAAATATATTAATTATTTAAATGTTTTATAATATTAAGAATATTTTTTAATATGTTTTTATATTAATTAAACATCATTTCTATTACTTCTTTATCTCTAGCATAACTCATTAAATTTTCTTTTGAAATTAATCATTTTTTATATAGTGCAATTAGATATTTATCCATAAGAATCATTCATTTATCTTTTCATATTTCAAGTACTGAATATAATTGATGAGTTTTTCATGTTATTATTAAATTCTTAACAGCACTATCTGCTATAAGTATTTCTCTTGCAGCTACTCTTCATTCTTTGTCTTCTCTAGTTATTAATCTTTGAGAAATTATTCATGCTAAACTCATTGCTAATTGCATTCTTATTTGTTTTTGTTGATTTCCAGGGAAGACATCAACTATTCTATCTACAGTTTGAACTGAGTCATTTGTATGTAAAGTAGAGAGTACCAAATGTCATGTTTCTGCCAAAGTTATTGCTGCTTTAATTGTTTCTGGATCTCTCATTTCTCAAATCATAATTACATCAGGATCTTCTCTAAGACTTGCTCTAATTGCTCTTGCAAAATCTTTTGTATGACTTCATACTTCTCTTTGATTTACAAGAGATTTTTCAGATTTAAATGAAAATTCAACAGGATCTTCAATTGTTATTATATGTTTTTTCTTATTTTTATTGATATAATTTATCATTGCAGCAAGATTTGTAGATTTACCAGAACCTGTTGGTCAAGTTACTAAAATTAATCATTTTCATGTATCACATAGTTTTTTAATTTGTTCTCAAAGTCAAAGTTCTTCAAGGGTTGGTATTTCTTTAGGAATTAATCTTAATGCAATAGAATATCAATCAACATCCATATAACAATTAACTCTAAATCTATCTCATCAATCAATAGAATAAGATGTATCTAATTCCATTTCTAATTGAAATTTATCATATCATCTTCATTCTCATAAAACATATATTATTGACTTCATTTTATCTAAATCAATAATTGGCATTTCAAATTCTTCTCAATCTATTATTATATTTTCAAGATTTTCAATATCTCAAGAGCTATTTCTAATTTTTATAGTTTTTCATGTGTTTAAATGTATATCAGGATAATTTTGTTCTGATGCATATTTTAAAACTGCATTAATTAATTCTTTAGAAGTCATACTATATAGTTAAATATTTAAATATTATACTTATTATATCATATATTTTAAATAATTACAAAAAAGAATAAATATTTATTTTAATTTATTCTATTATTTAATGCTCACATATAAGCAAGTCATATTGCATCAGCAGCATCATCAGGTTTTGGTAATTCATTTAATTTCATTATTATTTGAATAGCTCTTTGTAATTGCATTTTTTTAGCTTGTCAATTTCATGTAATTGCTTTTTTAACTTGCAGAGGGGTATATTCTAATATTTTTAAATCATGTTTTATAGCTTCATACATAATAACTCATCTAGCTTGGGCTACATCAATTCATGTTTTTAAATTAGTCTGAAAAAATAATTTTTCGATAGATATTATATCAGGTTTATATTTATCTATTAATTCTTTCATATCATTTCATATTTCGAGTAATTTTAATGATAGATCAATTTTTGGAGTTGTTGAAAAAACTCCAAAATCTAATAATTGAAAATTTATTTTGGAATCATTATTTATAAAAGCATATCCAATAGTTGTTGTTCAGGGATCAATTCAAAGAATTATAGACATTTTTTTTTAAATTAAGTTTGACAGAAATAAAAAAGTATGGTTTAATTGGTGGGTGTGAAAAATAAAATAAAAATCTTTTTGTGTTATGAAAAGACTTTACTATTTAAATATAAAAAAATATATGAAAAAAGCAAAAATAAGAATAAAACAAGTAATTTTAGATAGAATTTCTAATTCTAGTAAGCTAACTGATCCTGAAAAAGTATCATTTTTTAAATATGTATGATATATGACAACAATGGAACAAAAAAATTTAGTAAATATTATATAATTAAAAAAAGTATATACTTTTTTAATATTTTAAAAGTAATTATTATTTAATGATAATTACTTTTTTATTTTACAAAGTAAATTTTATTAATATACTCTTTATATATTTAATATTACTTTATTAAAAAAAATATGGATAAAATTTACTTAGCAGGGCTACACTGGATTTGATTTACTCATAAAAAGTTACATAGAATATTTAAAGAAAAGCAAAATTATAGAGAGATTTTTAATAATATTGATTTTAACTATTTAAAAAATAATTTATTTCAAGATAAGCAGATAGAAACTATTTTAGATAGATATAATAATATTAATATAAGTTTATTAGAAAAACAATTAAATGATAGATCTGCATCAATTGTAACTATATATGATGATAATTATCCTAATAATTTAAAAAATATTTTTAATGTACCTTTTTTATTTTATTTAAGGTGAAAAATAGATAATTCAGCTAAAATTTCAATAATTGGTTCAAGGAAAATATCACATTATTGAAATAAAATAATAGAATGAATTATTCCAGATTTAGTTAAATATTTTACTACTGTTTCGGGTGGGGCAGCTTGATGTGATACAAAAGCACATGTTGAAACTTTAAATAATAATTGAAAAACAATTTCTGTTCTATGAACAGGAATAGATCAAGATTATCCAATATGAAATGAAAAAATGTTTACTGAAATTACTGAAAAATGATGATGAGTTATCTCTATTTTTCCAATATGAGAAGTTTGAAATCCATATAATTTTCCAGTTAGAAATGAGATTGTAGCATGACTTTCAGAATGAATATTAGTTGTTGAAGCTAGAGAAAAATCTGGAAGTTTAATTACAGTAAAACTTTGACTTGATATGTGAAAAGATATATTTACGGTACCTTGAGATATATTTAAATGGGGGAGTGTATGAACTAATAATTTAATAAAAAGATGAGAGGCAAAGATGATAACTAATTCTTGGGAGATATTAGAGGAATATAATATTTCTAATAAAAACAAAATAAAAAATGAGAAAATAAAATTTGCTGATGAACTTGAAGAAAAAATATATAATATATTGCTATTAGAAAATTTAAATATAGATGAATTATCAAAAAAGTTAAAATTGAATATTTCTAATGTAAGTTTTAAATTATCGATGATGGAAATAAATTCTTTGATTTTAAAATCAAATTGAGGGAAATATGAAATTAAATAATTAATAATTAATATTTAATTTTATATAAAGTATGCTTTTATATTAGAATTAAGAGAGATTAAATAACTTTTGCTTTTTCATAAAAAAATAATAGAATTTATTAAATTTATTTAAAAAGAAAACAAAAATATGGAAAATACTTTTTTTTTGAGGTTAGAAATATGAATTTTTCTCACATCTGGATTTTATATTATATATTATTTATCTGAAAAGATATATATTATTTTTAAAAATATTCAGAAAATAATATATCCTGATATTTCTCATTCAGAGAAAAAGTTAGAAAAATTAAGAAAAAAGAAAAAGGAAGAGGTGTTGTGAAAGAATAATCTTAAAGATTCAAAGGAAAATTTAAAAAGAAAAAAGAAAGTTAAGAAAAATATAATAAATACCGAAGAATCACAAAAAATATCTGATATTTTAAAAAGGGTAAAAATAAATAAATTGAAGTGATATTTTGATACAGCAAAAGCTATTTTAATAGAGTGATTATCAATAGATAAAAACAACAAAGAACTAAATATAGAATTAGCTTCAATATATGAAGAAGAAAAAGATTATAAAAAAGCTGAGTATATATATAATGATTTATTAGAATTTTATAACTCAAATTTTGAAATACTTAAAAAACTTTGATATAATTTGGCAGTACAAAGAAAATATAATGAATCTATTGATGTTTTTTTAAAAGCACATGAAAAAAATGTAAATGATATTGAAGTTATTGAATTTTTATCAGATCTTACATATGAATCAAAATTCTATGAAAAAGCATTGAAATATATTAATTTATTTTTAAAAGAATTTCCTAGAAATAGTGAAAAATTAAAGATGAAAGGATTTTGTTATGAAACTTTATGAGATACAGTAAATGCAATAATTACATATAAAAAAGCTTTAGAAATACAACCTTATAATTCTCAAGTTATTGAAAAAATTGATTTTTTGGAACAACACTAAATTATTAACATTTTATTGTCATAAAAAGTAAACTTTATGTTTACTTTTTTATTTTTTTTTATATTTTATTATTAATCTATAAATATTTTTTTTCTAGTCTTAAAGAATAAAATTTTAAAGAGTATTTTATAATTTTTCTTATTTTTATGTTAAAAGTTCCTCCACATAGTTTAGAATCTGAACAATCAGTTTTATGAAGTCTTTTGATTGATAAAGATTGATTTTTAACAATTAGTGATATATTAACTCATGAAGATTTTTATGATGAAAACAATCTTATTATTTTCGAAATAATGTTTAATCTTTACAAATTAAATAAACCTATAGATCTTATTACAGTGAGAGATAAACTTGCTGATAAAAAATTATTAGACAAAATAGGATGAATGACATATTTAACTGAACTAACTGAAATAGTTCCAACAACAGCAAATATTTTTCAATATGCAACTACAGTTAAAAACAAGTCAGTTTTAAGAAGATTAATAAGAACTTGAAATGAAATAATTTCTTATTGATATGCAGAAGATGAAAAATTAAATGAGCTTTTAGAAAAATCAGAAAAGTCACTTTTTTCTGTTACTCAAACATTTATTAGAAATAAATTAGTTCATATTAATGAAATTTTAACTTGAAGATATGAAGAATTTGCTGAAGTTCATGAAAATCCAGAATTAGCACAAAAAAATAGAACAAATACTGAATTCCCAAGTTTAGATTGAAAATTATGAGGATTGAAATGATGAGATATGATAGTTTTAGCTGCTAGACCATCAATGTGAAAAACAGCTTTTGCACTAAATCTAGCTCAAAATATTGGTTTTAAATGAAAGAATGTAGCAGTATTCTCATTAGAAATGAGTAAAGAACAATTAACTGATAGAATGATTGCAAGTGCAATGGGAATAAATTCTTGGAAATTAGCAAAATGAGAACTTGAAGATGAAGAATTCATGAAAATATGAGATGCTATGGAAAAGCTTTCAAATGCTAATATTTATATTGATGATACTGCTTGATGAAATCTTACAGATTTAAAATCAAAATGTAGAAGACTTAAAATGGAAAGTTGACTTGATTTGGTAATTATTGATTACTTACAATTAATGAGTAATTGAAATTCTATGAATAGAGTTCAAGAAATATCAGAAATTTCAAGATGAATTAAGGCTTTAGCTAGAGAACTTGATGCACCAATAATAGCACTTTCTCAATTATCAAGACAATTAGAATCAAGACCAGATAAAAGACCTGTAATGTCTGATTTAAGAGAGTCATGAGCAATTGAGCAAGATGCTGATATAATTATGATGCTTTATAGAGAAGAATATTATGATGAATTTACAGAGAGAAAATGAGTAACTGATATTCTTATTAGAAAAAATAGAAATTGACCAATTTGAAATATTGAACTTATGTTTCAAAAAGATAATCAAAAATTTGTCGAAATAGAAAGAGAGGCAGGGTATATGGGTTAATAAAATAATAAATAAAGATAATGATAAAAAAAATAGTAAATTTTTCAGCAATAAATCTTGGTTGTACTAAGAATCTTGTAGATTTAGAATATGTACTTTGAGATATTTTAAGTTTAAAAAGTGAAAGCACAGAAATAAATTTTTTTCCAAATCCGGATGATGAAGAAGTTGAGTATTTAATAATTAATACTTGCTGATTTTTATCTAGTTCAAGAGCTGAAGCTGAGGGGATTATGGAAGATTATAATAATATTTGAAAAAAACTTATAATAATTTGATGTTATGTCCCAGTAAAAGATGATGATTTTTTAGCTAGTTTAGAAAATTTAGAGGCAGTAATTCCTTATGAAAATATAAAGCAAACACCTAAGTTGCTACTTTGATGAAATAAATTAGAAAAGTTAAAAAAATGATTAGGAAAATTAAAAAATGAGCAAATTAAAAAATATTTATGAAGTATCTGAGGTGATCAGATTTGAGATAAAGCATTTATTTATTGAACAGAATCTATAAGAGCTTTTTTGAGTGCTGATAAAGGTTATGAATATTTAAAGATTGCAGAATGATGCAATAATAAGTGTAGTTTTTGTATTATTCCAAATATTAGATGAAAACAAAGGTCAAGAAGTATTGAAGACATCGTAGAGGAGGTGAAAATTATGATAAAATCTTGAATTAAAGAAATAGAGATTATTTCTCAAGACACAACAAGATATTGAGTAGATTTATATAAATGACCAAAGTTAATAGAACTTTTAGAAGAAATAGACAAAGTTGAATGAGATTTTGTTATTAGACTTTTTTATATGTACCCTGATATTTTAAGTCTTTCTCATATTGATAGATTGGCAAAATTAGCAAAATTACTTCCATATTTTGATTTTCCATTTCAACATATCTCACCAAAAATTCTTAAAAGAATGGATAGATTTTATGATGATAGTCATATTTTTAAAATACTTAATCATATTAAAGAAAAATTTAAAAATCCATTTTTTCATACAAATTTTATAGTCTGATTTCCAGGTGAAGATGAAGAAGATCACCAAATGATGCTTGATTTTGCTAAAAAATATGAATTTGATTCAGTTTCAGTTTTTGGTTATCACGATGAACCTTTAGCAAAAAGTTCAACACTTGATCAAAAAGTTGATTCAAAAACTATAAAAACAAGACTAAAAGCATTAAAAGAAGTTTTAAATCCAATTTATGATAAAAAAGATGAACTAAGAAAAGGGACTGTACAAACTGGATATATTGAAGAAATAAATGAAGAAAAAGGTTTTTGTAAAATTAGACCATATATTAAAGCACCAGAAATAGATGATTTAGATAAGGTTAAATTTGAAGATTTAGTTTGAGTTGAATTTGTAAATATTTCAGATATTGTGGAGTATTTTTATTAAAAAATTGCTATCTAAAAAGTAGAGTGAAAAGAAAAAATACTCTATTTTTTTAATTATCAAAATAGTTATATCATACTATTTAAGATAAATCAAAATAATTATGTTTTTTTTTAATTATATCTTTAATATTTATTTTTGTTATAATTTTGAGAGATTAAAAACTATTAGTAAAGTAAAAACTTTTGCAAAAATAAACTTATTTGTATAATTAAAATAGTTTATTTTTTAAAATATATAATATGACAACATATTATTATAGGGGACGAGTCAGTTAAAATAAAATAACAGGTAATTATTTAATATTTTAACTATAAAAAAAAATGTCAGAAATTGAATTTCCAAAAAAATATAGTCCAAAAGACTTTGAAGAAAAATTGTATACTCATTGGGAGGAAACTTGAAAATTTAAGCCAAGAGAAAGTACAACGGGTGAAAGTTATTATATTCCAATGCCACCTCCAAATGTTACATGAAAATTACATTTAGGGCATGCAATAATGACAACTATTGAAGATATTATGATTAGATATCATAGAATGAAGTGAGATTCAACTTTATGGGTTCCTTGAACTGATCATGCTTGAATATCTACTCAAGCAAAAGTTGTAGAAAAATTAGCTTTAGAATGAAAATCAAAAGATGATTTAACTAGAAAAGAATTCTTTAAAGAATGTCTTAAATGGAAAGATGAATATTGAGATATTATAACTAATCAAATTAAAAAAACTTGAGCTAGTGCAGATTGGTCAAAAGAAAGATTTACACTTGATAAAGATTTGAATAAAAATGTAAAAAGAACATTTGTTGATTTATATAACAAAGGTCTTATTTATAAGTGAGATTATATGGTAAATTATGATACAGTTTTAAATACAGTTGTATCTGATCAAGAAGTTATTTATAAAGAAGAAAAATGAAAATTATATCATATAAATTATTTTGTTTCTTGAAGTGATACAACTATAGTTATTGCTACGACTAGACCAGAAACATTACTTTGAGATGTTGCTGTTGCTGTTCATCCAAAAGATAAAAGATATAAAAAATTATTAAAAGCAGGTAAAAAATTAATTTTACCTATTATTAATAAAGAAATACCAATTATTGCAGATGAAATGTGTGATATGGATTTTTGAACATGAGCTGTAAAGATAACTCCTGCTCATGATTCTAATGATTTTGCTACTGCTAAAAGACATGGTTTACCTATTGATAATATTGTTATTAATAAAAATGGTAAAATGACTGAAGTTGCCTGAATTTTTGCAGGACAAGATTTTATGACAGCAAGAGAAAATATTGTTGAATTATTAAAAGCAAAATGAAATTTAATAAAAATTGAAGATCATGTTTCAAAAGTTGCCTATTGAGAAAGATCTAATACAAAATTAGAAACAATTATATCAAATCAATGGTTTGTAAAGGTAGATCCTTTAGTTAAAAAAGTAGTTAAATGATATAAGAAGAAAGAATTTGAAATTATACCAAATAAATTTAATAAAGTTTTTGAAGATTGGATATTTAATCTAAGAGATTGGTGTATATCAAGACAGCTTGTTTGGGGACATAGAATCCCAGTTTGGTATGATGAAAATGGTAAAATATACTGTGCTACAAATAAAGAAAAAGCACAAAAATTAGCAGGAAAATGAGTAGAATTAACTCAAGAAACTGATGTTCTAGATACATGGTTTTCATCAGCTTTATGGCCATTTTCAGTTCTTGGTTATGAAATATGAAAAAAAGAACAACCAGATTTATTTAAACAATTTTATCCTGCTCAAGTTTTAGAAACAGGTCATGATATTATATTCTTTTGGGTTGTTAGAATGTTGTTATTTTGATATGAATTTACAGGAGAAACACCATTTGAAAAAATATATTTACACTGATTAATTAGAGATAAAGAAGGTAGAAAAATGAGTAAATCATTATGAAATGGAATAGACCCACTTGATATGATTGAATTGTATTGAACGGATGCACTTAGACTTACTTTAAGTATATGAAATACTCCTTGAAATGATTTAAAATTTGATGAAGAAGTTGTAAAAAATAATTCAATTTTTATTAATAAACTATGGAATGCTTCAAGATTTGTAGATTCTAATCTTGGAAAAACACAGGAAAAAAATTCTGAAAAATTAGAAAAAATATTAATAAAAAATTATGATAATTTGATGTTTCACGAAAAATGGATTTTATCAAGAATTAAATATCTATCAGACCTAGTTACAAAATCTATGGAAAAAAATATTTTTTCAGAAGCAGGTATTGAATTACAGGCTTTTACAAAAAATGAATTTTGTGATTATTATATTGAAGAATTTAAGCTTACAACTGAACAGTCTAAATTTGGTTGAGATGTTATAACTTATACAATAGATAAATTGCTTAAGTTATGGCATCCGTATATTCCATTTGTTTCTGAAGAAATTTATAATAAATTATGATTTGAATGAGATTTGATAGTTTCAAACTGGTGAATAGTTAATATTGAAAGAAATAAACAAATAGAAAAAGATAAAATATTAATTATTGAAATTATTAAAGAAATAAGAAGATTAAGAGCAGAAAATAATGTAATGCCTAATAAAAGTATAAAATTAAAAATTTATGCTAAAAATAAAAATGCAAAAATTATAGAAGAAGTAATATACTTGATATGAGCAATTGTAAAAGCTGAAAAATGTAAACTTATAGATAAAAAACCAAAATCAGATGATTTAGCTTATTGAATAATTAAAGCATGAGTTGAAGTTTATGTAGATACATCAAATGCTTTAGATTTAAAGAAAGAAATAGAGAGAATAAAGGATCAAATTAATGATTCAAAAGAATATATTTCAATATTAGATAAAAAATTATTAAATGAATCTTTTGTAAGAAATGCTCCTGAACATCTTGTTAGATCAGAAATGGATAAAAAATCTATTGCTCAAGATAAATTAGAAAAATTAGAAGAAAAATTAAAAAAAATGAAAAAAGCTAAAAAAGCCAAAAAAGATAAGAAAAATAAGAAAGATAAGAAATAAAAGCCAATTGGCTTTTATTTTAATATTAAAAGTAATAATATTTTTGATATTAAAAAAAATATTAATATAATATATTATATTATTAATTTAACCAAAATATATGGATCCCTTACAAGTGTTTTTATTTATAATTTTATTTATGCTCTCTGCATTTTTCTCAGGAACAGAGCTTGCTCTTATGAGTTTGGCAGATCATAAGCTTGAATCACTTTTCAAAAAAAATAAATTTTGATCAAAATCTTTAAAAAAAATCAAAGAAAATAATGATAGATTATTAATTACTATTCTTATTTGAAATAATTTAGTAAATACTTTTACTGCTGCACTTGCTACAACTATTGCTATTTCAATTGCTAGAGCTGGTTGAACAGGTATAAATGAGGCTAGTATGATTTGACTATCTACTTGAGCTGTTACTTTCTTACTTTTATTATTTGGTGAAATAATACCGAAATCAGTTGCAACAAAAAATGCTGCTAGTATTTCTTTATTTGTTGCACCAATTTATAAAATATTGATGTTTATATTATATCCCTTAATTGGTTTTTTAGAACTTTTAATTAAAATATTTTCAAAAGGTTGAAATGTTGAAAAAATAACTTGAGAAGAAATAGAAAGTTTTGTTGATATGTGAAGAGATTCATGAGCTTTGGAAAAAGAAGAACATGAAAAAATAAAAAATATATTAGATTTTTCAGATACAGATGTTGAGGAAATAATGACTCCAAGAGTTAATATAGAATGATTATCAGATGAAACAACTGTAAAAGAAGCATTTGAATATTTTACAAAACATACACATTCTAGATTACCAGTATATAATGAAAATATTGATAAAATAAATTATTTTATGACTATAAGAGATATTTTAAATCAAGATAGAAATCTTAGATTAAAAGATCTAAAATTAAGTGAAGTTCTTAGAGTACCATTAAATCAACCAATAGATTCTGTTTTGAAAACATTTCAAAATTCAAGAAAGCATTTGGCTATTGTTATGGATGAATATGGTTGAGTTGCATGACTTATAACTTTAGAGGATATAATTGAAGAAATCTTTTGAGAGATTAGAGATGAAACAGATAAAGAAACTGATGATATAAGAGAGGTGTGAACAGATAGTTTAATTGTAGAATCTTCAGTTGTTTTTGAAGAAATACTTGAAAAACTTGATATTAGTTTTACTGATATATGACTTGATGAAAAAGAATTTTGATGAGAAACATTAAGTTATTTAATAACTCATAAACTTGAAAGATTCCCTAGAAATGGTGAAAAGGTTATATTTGAATTATGTAATATAGAAGATAAAGATTGTAAAAAAATAGAATTTAAAATTTTAGATATTACAGATAGTAAGATGTGAAAAATAGAAGTAAAAAAGAACTAATTTATAAATTAGTTCTTTTTTATTTAATATTTTAAACTAAATTTAAAGGTTAAATATATAATACAATCAATCTCAAATAAAAAAGAGATTATAAATTTAAAAATTAATAAAAAATATTATGAAAAAAAATAATAAAGTAATAGCAGTTTTAGCTGCAACAGCAATTATAGCATTGTCTTTTAGTTCTACTTCTGCAATGTGAAATGGACAATGAAAATGAAGTTGAAATGGTTTTTGAAAAGTAATAACTTCCGAAGAAAAAACAAAATTACAATCTTTATCTTGAGATGAAAAAACAGAATATATGAATGAATTAAAGGTTAAATATAATGTTTCTAGAGGTCAAGGAAAAGGACAATGAAGAGGTAATAGAGAAGGACAAGCCAAACAATCAGGTCATAATGAAAAACCAGCAGATATGATAGCAGATATTCCTATGTCAGATGTTTCTGATACAGAAAAAGAACTACTTATTAATCAATATGGAGAAGAAAGAATGGCTAGAGATTTATATGCTTATGCTTCTGAAAAATATCCTAATGTAAATACTTTTGGGAATATAACAAAATCAGAACAAAAACATATGGATACTTTACAAGTTTTATTAGATAGATATTCAGTTTCAGCTCCAAGTGATTATGCGGCAGATAATGAATTATATAATACGTTAAAAACAAAAATTGATTTAAGTGAAAAAGATGCAATTGAAGTAGGTATTATGATTGAAAAAGTTGATATTGATAATATTGTAGCTGATATTAAAGGTACAGATAATGATGACTTTAAAATCATATTGACTAATATTGGTTGAGCTTCATATAATCATTTAAGAGGTTTTGTTAAAGCTTTAGATAATGCAGGTTATACAACAGATATTGATTATTCTGATTATTTATGAGAAGATGATATCAATACAAAAGGGCCAATTAAAGTAAAACTAGCTGAGAAATTGGAAGCAGAATGAGTAAAACTTCCCGAACAAGTAAGTTCAGAAAGTCTAAAAAATAAAAAATGTAATAAGAATTGAAAAAAATGAAATTGAAAAAATGAACATACTAAAAAAAATAATGTATGAAGTGAAAAACAAGAAAAGTATAAAAAATCTCTTGAGTCTAAATATGGAAAAACTTTAGATATGTTAGATAATTCAAAATTAAAATTATTGGTTGATAAAATTGATGATTTATTAGATAGTATTAATACTTGAGATTATACAAAATTAGAAAAAGTTAATTATAATGCTTTGCTTTTTGCATTAAAAGAATTATCTTTAGATAGAATTTTGAATTAAAATATTTAATTAAATTAGAAATAGTAGTACCTTATATTAGAGACTACTATTTTTTATTTTGTATTTTATATTTTTTTTAATATACTTTTTAATATCTAATTAATAAATAATTATAATGGAGCAAATAGTAAGAAAGATATTAGATAAATTGGATAAAAATGAAGTTATTTCACCCTTTTTATTTATATGAGATAATATAGAATTATTAAATGAAAAAGTTTCAGAAATTTGATTATCTATTTTAAAAGAATTAAAAATTCCTAAAGAATATTTATTTAAAATTATTGATGATTGAACTATAATAAAAATAAAAGATATGAAAATCTTCTTAGAATGAAGTAATTCAGTATCTGGTTATAGAATTAAGATATTTTTAATAGAAAATTTTTCAAGATCAAATTTACAATCTGCTAATTCTTGTCTTAAAATATTTGAGGAACCTTGAATTCATAATATATTTTTCCTTACAAATGAATCTGAGTCTTGAATTATAGATACAATATTATCAAGAGTACAAATTATTGATTTATGACTTAAAAAAATCGAAATAAAAAATAATTTTTTTTATAATTTATTAGATGAGTGATTTAAAGAAAAAAAAATTAATAATTTAATTTGATATATTTATAATAATAAATTAGAAAAAGAGGAATATATAATTTTTTTAAATACATTAATTACTTATTTAAAAGATAATTTTATTTTAATAGAGTATTTAAATGATATTTTAGATGATTTAAATTGAATTCATAATAATAATTGAAATGCTAAAAATATTTGTGATAAATGGGTTTTAAAAATTAGTTTGTATATAAACTAATAAACTAATAAACTAATAAATTAATAAACTAAATAAACTATGAATAAAAAAAATAAGTGAATTTTTGGTATAGAGTTAGATAATTTGAAATATGAAAATTTTCTATTTAAATTAAAGTGAGATCTTATTTCAGAGGAAAGAAATAAAAATATAATTTTTACACCAAATCCTGAAATACTTTTAAATGCTAAAAAAGACTCAGAATTTAAAGATATATTAGAAAATGCAGATTATAAGACAATTGATGGAATTTGAATTTATATTGCTCTTCAAATATTGGAAGAAAAATGAAATATTTTTATGGAATTTTTTATGCTATTTTATTACTTTTTTAATATTGTTTTTAGAAAAAAATATTTATATAAAAAATATTGAGAAAGAATATGTGGTAGTGATTTGACATCTGATTTAGTAAATTTTTCAGAGAAAAATAATATAAAAGTTACAATTATAGACCCATATTTCCCAGAAGATAAGGCAAAATGTGAATCTCAAGAAAATTTTAGGAAAAATTTATTAAAAAAATTTCCAAAATTAAATTTTGATTTTTTTATATATATTCCAGAAAATAAAGAAGAAATTATAAAAGAAATAAGTAATTCAGAATCAAAAATTCTATTTTCAACTTTATGAATGAAAACTCAAGAAAAATCAGTTATAGAAATATTAGAACAATGTAAAAATATAGAAATTGGTCTTTGAGTTTGAAGTAGTTTTGACTATTTTACATGATTTCAAAAGAGAGCACCTAAGTTTTGGAGAAAAATAGGTTTGGAATGGTTTTATAGAATTTTTACATGACCACAAAAAATAAAAAGATTAAAAAGAATTTATAATGCAATTTTTGTTTTTATATGGGAAGTTTTAAAGGAAAATAAAAAATAAATTTATTTTGAATTATTTAGCTTATTTATTTTAAGCTAAATAATATTCAATTATATTATATTTATAATGATTAATCTAAAAAATTATGAAAATATATTATCAATGAGAACCGGGAGCATATATGCATCAGGCATCAATAGAAGTAGAAAAAAAATTAAATATAGAAATTGATGAAATAATTGGTTTAAACAGTTTTGAAGAATGTTGGACAAAGTTATCAGATAATAATATTTTAGTTTTAGCAATTGAAAATTCATATGCATGAAGTATTTATGAGAATTTGTATAAATTTCAAAAATTAGATGCTAAAATTATTTGAGAATATAATATGGAAATAGATCATTGTATTTGTTCTACAGAATCAGAATTAAGTAAAATAACAAAGGTGTATTCTCATTTTAAAGCTTTGCCACAATGTTATAATTATTTTAAGAAACATAATATAAAAGAACAAATTATTCATCCAGATACAGCAGGTTCAGCAAAAATGTTATCAGAAACAAAAGAAAAATCAGCTGCTTCAATTTGTTCTACTTTAGCAGCAGAAATGTATTGATTGAATATTTTGGATAGAAAAATACAAGACCAAAAATGAAATACAACAAGATTTGTTATTATAGTACCGAATAATTCTAAAATTATTTATTCAAAAAAGGTTAATAAAACTAGTATCCTTTTTGCAGCTAAAGATATTCCAGCAAGTTTATATAAATGTCTTTGAGCTTTTGCAACAAATAATGTAAATCTTACAAAAATAGAAAGTTTACCTAATATTAAAAATCCTTTTTCATATCTTTTTTGGTTAGATTTTGAATGAAATTTAGAAAAAAAATCAGTAAAAAAATCACTAGAAGAATTAAAATTCTTTACCAGTGATTTAAAAATAATAGGAGAGTATTAATTTATTAATACTTTTTTATTTATCTAAAAGTTGCACTTCATTTTTTACTTGAGATTTTTATTAAAATAAAACAACAAATTCTCATTTTACTTTTCAAGGAGTATTTTCAAAATAATTAATTATTTCTGAAATACTTCATCTTTTATATTCTTCAAATTTTTTTGTTAATTCTCTTGCTACAACTATAGGATGTTCTTCTCAGAAATAATTTTGCATTTCATTTAGTGTTCTGATTATTCTATGTACTGATTCATAAATAACTACTGTTTCAGTATTTTTTTCAGATTTTCTTGCAACTAGTTTTTTAAATAAAGTTTGTCTTCCTTTTTTCACAGGTAAAAATCATAGATATAAAAAGTGATTCATTTGCATTCCTGATCCCATAAGAGCAGTAGTAAAAGCTGTCACTCAGGGAATTGGAACAATTTCTATATCTTGCTGTAATGCTTCTTTTATTAAAATATATCATGGATCTGAAATACCAGGTGTTCCAGCATCAGAAATAAGGGCAATATTTAATCCTTCTTTTAATTGAGATATAATTTTGTCTGTCTTTGTTTTTCAAGAATGACTATGAAAACTTATTAGAGGTTTTTTTATATCATAATGATTAAGTAGGGTAGAACTAGTTCTAGTGTCTTCACAGGCAATAGAATCAACATTTTTAAGTGTTTCTATAGCTCTATATGTAATATCTCAAAGATTTCAAATTGGTGTTGCAACGATATATAGCATAATAGTTAATTATACAAGAATTTAAATAAACCTTGTTAAAATATGAAAAATAAATTATAAAATTATTTTACACATTATATAAAAAAAATAAAAAAATAAAATTTCTTTTTGATTTAAAATTATATTTTAATAATCCATATCTTGTGTAGATAATAACCAATAAATTAAAGAATTCTTATCTTTAAAATCTCATATTAATAAATTTCTTGCTATTTTAGTTTCTTCAAAATTTATTTGTCATGAATGTCTCTTTTTTCATAGTACATCGGTAGCAAGTAATTCTTTATATTTTGATAAAAAATCTTTATTAAATAACACATTTTTTATATCTTCATATTTTTCAAGATATAACATAAACATATTAACATAATCATAAGTATTTTCATTTTTATACAAAGAATCTAATATATGAAATAATCTTCCACTACTTAATATATATCATTTATTTACAACTAAATGAAGAGCTTTTTCAATAGGATCATTTTTTCTTAAATATATTTGATTATTTTTTTTTGCAAATTTTCTAAATCATTTTGTTATTACATGCTCAATTATAGCATCAAGAGATTTATGGTATGAGCTTACTACTCATAGTCAATCAATTGATGGAGTATTTTTAAGATTATAGAAAGAAATTTCTCAAGTTATTATATTTTCTAAAATAGCTGAATTCATATTCATTAAAATGTAATCTCCAAAAAAATCTCTTATTTTATCAGTTATAATTTCTTCTAAATTTTCATTCATAAATCTATCTCTAACATTTTCAGTTAATTTGTTAATTTGTTTTTTACTTATTTTTTTTACAGATTGTTTGACTTCTCTTATCATCCATAGTTTTACAACATTTAGTTTAAATTTTATTTCTTTATTCTCTTTTTTAAGATTTTTTAATTCACTTTCTAGTTTTTTTATATCTTTCATTTTTTTAGAAATTTATTTAGAATATTATTTTATAATTAGTATAACATAAAAATATAAAAAATACTAATTTAATTAAATATTTTATTAAATACTTATATCTTTATTTCTTTATTTATTTTTATTAGAAAAAATTTGTTTTTAAAATAAATATATGATATTATTTGTATAATATAAAAATAAAAACAAAAAAATGACTGATTTTAATAGAAATAGCTATAAAGGGGCAATAGACTCAAAAAATATTTCAAATTTTATAGAATGAAGTGAAAATTCTTCTATAAAATCTGTAGAAGATATTCAAAATATAAAAAAAAATTTAGTAGAACAAATACTTATATGATGAAAAATTAATTCACAAAAAATAAAAAAATCAGAAGAAGCTTATTTAGATGAATTAATATGAAAATTAGATTGAAAACTTGACTGAAAGTTTACTAAAGAAACTTTAGTAAAAGAACTTAAAAAAGAAATAGAAGCAATGCAAAAACCTCAGACTATTGAATCTTTATGAGAACATAATAAATGATATATCTGAAATTTTGATAATTTTATAAATCTATTACATAAATATGTATCTGCTAGTAATAATTCATTAGATCATCAATTAAATGATAATATTGTAAAGCCAAAAATAAAAAAAAATATAAAAGAATATCAGTCTATATTTAAAAAAGAATCAATTAATAATACAAGAAAAAGGGAACTGCTATATGATGAAGATATTTTTAATTTAGAAATGGATAGTTTTGACTGAGAAAAATATATAACAAATAATGATGAATTAGGTAATTCTTGAAATGAATTAGAATCTAAAAGAGGATTTACAAAAGAATATATAAAATATAAAAATAATATTGAATGTTTTTATGAGGAAGATTTTGATTGAAATAAAAATTATTTTTCTCTAAATACTTTGATTCATTATACGGATACATTTTGAGTAGAATTATGACTTTTTGATTCTAAAGGTACAGTTGATAATTTTTCTGGATTAAATAGAAAAATAAAACATAGTATGACTAAAAATATTTTACAAGACCTTAGAGATAAGCAAGAAATATTAATGTATGGTTTTAAAGATTATGAACTAGAATCAGGTGTGAAGAATTATAAAAAAGCTTGATTTATTGCTGAAAAAATAGTTGAACTAGAATTTAGAGAATTAGCAGAATTATCAGAATATAAAATATCTATTGTTAAAGCATCTGTTGGAGAAGATCAGAATAAGACAGTTGATTTATTTATAATTCTTAAAGATGAAAAAACATGAGTAGAGATAGAAAGAGAAATTCAATTAACTATAAAAAATGATATTAATATAAAAAAAGAACAAATAGCAAAAAGAAATAAAGAATTAAAAAAGATGTGATCTTATACAGATTCTGAACTTGTACAGCTTACATTAAAGGATTTATGAAAAAAGATTCATGCTTGGAAGTATTTTAATAGACCAATTTGAAAATTAAGTGATATTTTAGATAATTCAGAAAATGTTCTTATAAGAGAAACTTTTAATAGATTAGTTCTTGAATTAAAAGAAAAACAGTCAAAAGTATAATTTATAAATTATATAATATAAAAATGATTTCTGTTATAGTACAGAAATCATTTTTTTTTTTTTATTATTGAATTGAGACTATTTTTTTACAAGTAGAATGAATGAAAAGTAATTAAATTTTATTTAATATTTTCAATTGTTACTTCAAAAATCAAAACCTTTCAAGCAAGTTCATGAGTTGATTCTTCTGCAGTTCAATATGCATCTTTGGGTTGAATTGTAATTGTTTTAGTTTCTCAAAGTTTCATTCATATTACTCATTTATCAAATCATTTTATCATCATTCATTTTCCTGCAGTAAAATTTAAGAATTTTCATCCATGTAGTTTTGTTGAATCAAAAACTTCTCAGTTTTCAAAAGTTCATTTATATGAAACAGAAATATTACTTCCTATTTTTACAAAGTTATCTTTATTCATGTTTATTGTTTTAGTTATATATTTTAATAAATCTTTAATTATTTTTGATTGAGTATCATTTTTATTCTCATATTTTCTTGAAAACTTATTTATTTTTCTTCAAATATAACTTAATTGTTTTAATTTTAACTGTCAGATAAGATCATCAATTTTATCTAATGATTTAGTTATTTTTTTATTATTTATATATTTATTTCTAATTTCTTTTCTTAATAGTGTTTTAATTAATAATGAGTCAATAGTTTTTATAAAAAAGTCTGTTGGATAAGCTCATGATATTACTACATATTCTCAAGTAATATTATTAATTATAACATTTCATGGTGTTCATGTTATTCAAAAAGTTTCAGAACCAATTTTTTTTTGATTATTAATTATTGCTAATGTATTTGTAGATGAAATACAAGTATTAAGCAATGTTAAATTTGCTCATAATAAAGATGCTTTTTCTTTTAATTTATAAGCATTTGAAATTTTATTTTCAAAAGAATAATTAATTAATTCATAATAAGCTTTAGTTCCTTTTTGTTTTCAAGTACATTCTAAAACCTTGGAAGCAGAAAGGGCATTTTTATGGAAAGGTAAAGGAAAATGATTAAAAATCATATTTATTTTGTCATTGTATTTATTTTTTATAGCTTTAATTGTTCAGCTATTATGTAATTTCTGACAAAAAGGACATTCTAAATCACTATAATTTAACCAAGTAATTTGAGAATTTATATTTCAGTTTATATATGAATTATTTTTTAATTTTTTTAATAAATCAAGTTCTATAAATTTAAATCCTCTTTCACTTAATTTAATAAAAGGATTAAAATTTGCTCAAAATTCTAATCTGTATTTATCATCTTTTTTTATTTTTATTAAAAAAGGATTTATTTCCTCATCAACTGAATTACTATTAAATAAAATAGCAGGAAGATATTTTATTTCATTTTCTTTTAAATATTCACTAATTCATTTATCAGTAAAATCATAAGTAACATATGACATATTAGATATGCTTTCAATAGTAAAAAGAGTTTTCTTTATATCATCTATATTAAAATCTTTAATTCTCTTGTCAGTAACAATAATAAAAGTATTTTCATCTTTTATTTTTGAAATATTATTATAAGCTTCTGCTCAATTTGATATTAAAGTAAAGCATAATATTAATATGCTAAACAAAAATATACTAAGTTTCTTTTTCATTTTTATAGAATTAATAATTAAATATCTTATATATTATAAAAAAGGTAGTATAAAGCAAAAAATATTATTTTAAACACTACCAATTCTATATTCAATTTCTTTACTAACAAAATCTTTATCTCTACCATATTTTAGTCTAGAAAGTTCAGTAAGTGCTTTTGCAACTTTTGAGTCTCATGATTCTAAATATGGATTTAATGGAATCATAGAAAATGGTGTTGTTGGTTGTTGATCAACTACTATTTTATTTACAGATTTAAATTTATCCATATTTATAAGATCCATATCTGAAAAAGTTGGAGCAAAATATTTTGCCATAAATTCTCAATCTTCAGGTCAAATTTTATAAGACATAACATTTCAAACATTACCAAAAATGGCTTGTTTAAGATTTAGACTTGATTTGGTAAGTGCATCAGAACTTTCTAATTGTCCTAAATATTGATGAGCAATATTCAAAGAAAGTCTATATTTTCTGGCTTCAGATAATATAGATTCAATAGAATCTGTAACATAATTTTGGAATTCATCTATATATAAGAAAAAATCTTCTCTTTGATCTTTTGGTATATTATCTCTTCTCATGGCTGCCATTTGTAGCTTTGAAACTAACATCATTCAAAGTAATTTTGAATTTAAATCTCAAAGTCTTCATTTTGATAAATTTACAAGTAATATCTTATTATTTTGCATAACATCTAAAATATCAAATGAACTTTTTGTTTGTCCAATAATATTTCTCATCATTTTATTTGTAATAAATTGACCAAATTTTGCAGAAAAATAAGGAATCATTTCTTGTTTTTCTTTTTGTCACATTGCAGCATAAGTTTTTTCCCACCAAGATTTTACTATTGGATTTTTTACATGTCTAACTCTATCTTTTTGAAAATCTTCATCAGTAAACATTCTTACAACATCTGTAATTGCTCATCAACTTGGATAATCCATAAGTGCAAGTACTGCATTTCTAAAATAATCTTGTAATCTTGGACCAAATATTTCATTTCAAAATAACTTAATCATTATGTTAAGTGCATCCATTGCAATTAATTCTTTTTCTTCTGGAGTATTTGCTTCTAGTAGATTTAATCATAGAGGTCTATCCAAATCACTTGGATCAAAAATAATAACATCATCAGCTCTTTCTCTTGGTATAAATGGAAGAGTATCTCTAACTAAATCTCCATGAGGATCTATTATACAAATTCATTTACCAGCTTTTAGGTCTTGCCTTATCATTGATTGAAATATACTAGACTTTCAGGTACCAGTTTGCCCAATAACATAAAAATGTCTAAATCTATCTTCATTTTTTAGTCTTATTTCTCTTTTTACTCATCTAAAAATATTATGTCATATTAATATTCATTCTGTTGGAATATTCTTTGGAGCTTTTACTACTTTAAAATTTTGCCATTTTATTTCAGGGATTTTATTATATTTAATATGAGGAAAATGAAATAATGAAGCTAGTTCTTCAGTATTTAAAATCATAGATTTTAAATAAAAAGGTTTTTTGAAAAATCTAAAAATATAATTTTTTAATATGGATTTTTCTGAATGTCTTAATGTATAAGTAAATTTATTAAAATCAGGATAAGCAAATTGTGTAAAACTTGAAATAATATTTGTTAATTCAGATTCAACCATAGCCTTATCATTTCAAGCAACAATTATTCTTATGATAACTTCATAACCAGTTTTATCAGCCTTTTCATCAACTGTTTTTGCTCTTTCTTGTGTTAGTGCAGAAGTTTCTCATTCCTCTTTAGATCAAGAATCTTTTTCATTTGATGAAAATAAATCAATTATAAAAATTATTATTTTTAATGGATTTAATGAAAATCAAGCTTTTTTTCATTTCATCATTTTTGAACTTGCATGACTACATTCTTTTTGCCAGTCATCATCTATAGGTTTCAGTAAAATCTGAACAATAGCACTTTCATCTAATTCAAGTTTTGTTAGTGCACTTGCTATATTATTTATAGGATCACTTTCAAGTTTTTGATAGGTTTTGATAGGATAGAAAAAATCTTTTGATGTGTTTATATAAGTTGATTCAATATATCTTTTATTTTTGAAAATATTTATTTCAGTAGTTTCTTCAATTAATGCATCAATATAAAATGAATTAATTTGTTTTTCTACAAGATTTTTATATCTTTTGGGGATAACTACATAAAAAAATAATTCATCTTCATGTGCTATATATTCAAAACTAATAATATCTTGTCATAATAATTTTGTAAGTATTTTATTTGAATAAATACTTTTAAGAGAAGATAATAATTGTTCCATAAGACCAACCATCTCCTTGAAATCTTTTGTAGTTTCTTTTTTTTCATCTAAATCACTTTCTTTTTTTGGTAAAGTTACTATTAAAAAGGTAAGATTTAATGCTCTTTTAAAATGTTCTCTTTTTTTTAAAAAGAAAAATATAATATAAAAAACTATAAATAATACAATTGCTACACTAAAAAACATAAATACTTCCATTTAAATAATTTTAATCAAATATTCAATATAATTTCATTATATCATAATATCTAAAAAATTGAAAAGATTTTGTATTGCATAATTATAATATTAGTTTAAATAATATAATTATATTTAATTTATATTAAAAAATATAATAATATTTTCTTGAAATAAAAAATAAATATGTTAAACTATATTTGTTCTTAATTTATATATTTTATAATATAAAAAAATATGACAAATCAAACAAAACAAATTAAAAGAGAAGATGAAGGGATTAATAAAAATGCTATTGTTTTATCTGCTACAGATATAGCTGATATAGAAAAAACCTTTTTAGAGGCTAAGGATTTTAGGGAAGTAGGTGAGATGATTACTGCTCCAATTGATGACATAATTTCAGAAACTGCAAATATTATAGATAATGATCCTATAATGAATGTTTCAAAAGAATTAGGTGAAATGAATGGGGAAGTACAAAAAGTTTATAGTGATATTATAGATAATGATATGGCTATAACTAAATTTTTTAAAAAGATTCCAGTTATTTGAACTTGGGTAAAATCTATTGATGCAAAAGTTGATGAAGCTTCCTTTAATATGAAAGGGATTGAATGAAAAATTAAAATTATTTTTGATGGTTTTGATACTACTTATACTTCTGTAAATACTTCTATTGATTTACAAGTTAAATTCTTAGATGCTATTGATAAAAATCTTTGAAAAATTAATGCTTATAAAGAATTTATTGATTGAAAAATAATTAATCTAAAATCTAAATTTGAAGAAGCAACAGATGAAAAAGAAAAAATGAAATTAGAAATGTTTATTAGAAATGTTGAATTTTTTCAATCTAACTTAGTTGTTCTTATTGGTAATTTAGATATGGCAAGAAAAAGATTATTGATGAGACTTGATTCAGCAAATAAGCTTTCTTTAGCTATGAGTTCTAGTAGACCAATTTTTAAAACATTATTATCTACTGCTCTTATTGAAACTTCAAGTCAAAAGGCTATTGATGCTTCTATGAAAGCTATGTCAGTAATGTGAGCAACAATTGATAAAATGAGTAGTGATCTTACTGATAAAGCAATTGAAGGTAATAAAAAAGCTGAAGAAATGACTTCTAAACCAGTATTATCTACATCAGTATTTATTGAAAATGTTTCTAAACTGAAAAATTATTTTGATGAAATGGATACTTATAGAGATCAAATAAATAAAGATGCTAAAGCTGAAAAAAAATTATTTGTTGAAGCTAAGAATAAATTAGAAAATTTAAAAATATTGAATAAAAAAGATGTTGAAGAATTAAATGCAGAATTAGTTTCATAAGGAAAATAAAAATATTAAATTTATTTAAAAAAAATCAAAAAAGATTCATAGAAACTTTTTTGCAAAATATATAAAAATTATTAAAATACTAAAAATTATTTTTTAGTATTTTTTTTATGTTAGAAGAATTAATTAGTTGAGATATATTTTTATATAGTTTATTATTTTTGTGGGCTTTCTTACCTCTTTTATATAAACTACTTTTTGGGTTGTATACAATACAATTAAAAGAATACAGACTAGATAGATTTAAGGAATATATTTTTACTCCACAGTGAAAAAAAGGCTTGTTTAATTTTTGGTTTATTTTAGAGCTAATACTATTTTTAATGCTATTTTTAGTATTTATTTTAAATAGTTTTTCATTTTTTAAAATAGAAAATTATTTAATATTTATTTATATTTTCTTTTTAGTTTTTTTCATTTTAGAAAGTATTTTTGTTTTAATAAAAATTAAGAAAAAAAATATATTGAAACCAAAGATAACTTCAAGGTTATTAATAATAATTGGATTGTTTATTATTTGATGAGCAGTAGATATTTATTTTATTTTATTTTGATGATACTATATATATAGTTTCTTATATATTTTACTAGTTTTTTTAACAATGCCTTTAATTATATTTTTTTATAATTTATTAAGTTTGCCTTTAGTAAATTATAAGAAAAATAAGCAAATTAATTCAGCAATTAAAAAATCTAAAAAAATAGATGAAGTTATTAAAATTTGAATAACAGGTAGTTATGGTAAATCTAGTGTAAAAGAATTTTTGAGTTCTATTTTAGAACAAAATACCCCCCCTAGTCTCCCTTTGGAGGGGGGAGTTTTGAAAACTCCAGAAAATCAAAATACAGAAATGTCTGTTTCAGCATTAATTTTAAATAAATTAAATAATTCTTACAAATATTTTATTGCAGAAATGGGTGCTTATAAAATTTGAGAGATTAGTATATTATGAAAAATAGTAAATCATAAATATTGATTTTTAACTGCTATTTGAAATCAACATATTTGATTATTTGGAAGTCAAGAAAATATTGTAAAAGGTAAATTTGAAATATTGGAAAAAGTAATTGAGAATAATTGAATTTTATATGTAAATGTAGATAATCAAAATATAGAAAAATATTTAAATTCCCCTATAAGTCCCTTTCATAAAGGGGATAAACAAGTTAGTTTAAATATTGTGAAATATTGAATCAATTGAGAAAAATTAGATGCAAAATCAGAAATATTAGAAATAAATAATTTAAAAACTAAATTTAGCTTTAATTATAAAAAAAATAAAGAAGAATTTGAAACTAACTTAATTTGAAAACACAATATTTTAAATTTAACTTGAATCTTAGCATTTTGTTATGATATATGATTAGAAACAGAAAATCTAAAAAAGTATTTATTAAATATTAAATCTCCAAAAAATACTTGAGAAATTATTAAGAAAAATGATTTAATATTAATAGATGATACTTATAATTTATCTGAAGCAGGGTTAAAGTCTTGAATTGATTTATTAAAATATTTCAAAAATAAAGAAAAAATCTTGGTTTTGGATGATATATTAGAATTATGAAAAGAATCTGAAGAAATACATTATAATATTGCAAAAGAAATTGCAGAAAATAAATTAGTTAATAAAGTAATTTTCTGTTGATCAAATTATAAAAAAAGTTTTGTTGATTGATTGATAAAATGATGATTTGAACAAGAAAGTATATTATCAACAAAGGGTTTTAGTCCTTTGAAAAATTCAGTAATTTTATTTGAAGGAAGAAATGCAAAAAAATATTTGAATAAGTTAAGTAAATAAAAATAATATTTTTAAATCTTAAATATAAAAAATGTTTAAAAAAACAATAATCTCAGAATTTTTTACAACTGTATCATTTAGTCAGGCAATACAAAGTTTATATTTAATGACTTTTTGAATTTATAAATTAAGAACTGGAAAAGATAATAAGTTATTAGAAAAAGAATTATGTCCTCACTCAGTCTCTCCTAAAGGGAGAGAGGTAGCACAAAAAATAATTTCTTTTTATAATTGAAGATCTGCTATTTTTCATGCATTAAAAATAATTTGAGTAAATTCTGAAGATGAAGTAATAGTTAATGCTTATAATTGTGTTTCAGTTTCAAATGCTGTAATTCAGTCTTGATCAAAAATTATATATTCAGACATTGAAGAAGAAACTTTAAGTTTTGATTTTGAAATTTTAAAAACTAATATTTCAGAAAAAACTAAAGTAATTATCATTCAACACACATTTTGAAAACAAGCAAGAGATTATGATAAAATTATAAAATTAGCTAAGCAAAAAAATATTTTAGTTATTGAAGATTGTGCTCATAGTTTAGGTTCCCCTCTCCTACAAAGGAGAGGGGTTAGGGGTGAGGTCTGAGACTTTTTAATATTCTCAACAGGAAGAGATAAGGTTATTTCAAGTGTTACAGGTTGATTTTTAGTTATAAATAATCCCCCCCTAGCCCCCCTTTGAAGGGTGGAAGAATTAAATTCTTTAAATTTAGAATTAGAAATGCCTTCAATTCTACTTACATTAAAAAACTTAAATTATAATATAGTTTGATATAAAGCTTATAAATTGTATGATTTTTTAAAATTATGAAAAATAATTATATTTTTATCAAGAAAACTAAATTTTATAACTGAAATTTTAACTCCAAATGAAAAAGCTTGTAATTTTGATAATTTTTATTTAAAGCTACCCAATAGTCTGGCTTATCTAGCAAGAAAAGAATTAAAAAAAATAGAAGAATATACTAAAATTAGAAAAAATAATTATGAGTATTATTTGGAAAATTCCCCTATAATCCCCTTTCTTAAAGGTGATGAAAACAACTTTTTTAGAGTACCAATTTTATTAAAATCAGAAGAAGAAAAAAATGAGTTATATAAGTTAGCTAGAAAAAATAATATTTTACTTTGAAATACTTGGAGTTGAACAAATCTTGCTCCACTTTGAACAAATTTTGAAAAAGCTAAATATAAAATATGAAGCTGTCCAGTAGCTGAAGATATTAGTAAAAGGATTTTAACTTTACCTAATCATAAATTAATAACAAAAAAAGATTTAGAAAAAGTAGTTAAAGTTTTGAATGAATTTAAAAAATAAAAAACAAGGGTTTTTAGCTCCTTGTATAAAAATAAAATATGATATATATACTCCCAACAAACACTTGTTTTTGAATAGCTTGTCCTATTTCAGAAAAACAAAGTTATGAAAAGATTTATGAAATTAAAAAAAGAGATAAAGCAAAAGCTATTGCTGTAATGGTTTCTGATTTTTCTTATTTTTTTGAGCAGTCAAAATTAACAGAAACACAAGTTGATTTTTTAAAAAATTATAAAAATCCATTTACTATTTTAATAGATAAATCTAAAATTTTAGATGAAAATTTATTAGATATAATAAAAAATTTAGATAATTCTGATATTTATGAAAAAATAGCATTCAGAGTTGCTCATAATTTTATGCATAAAAAATTAATTAGATTACACTGAAATCTTTTTTTAACAAGTGCAAATATTTCTGATAATCCAGAAATATTTGATACAATTACAATAAAAAAAGAATTTTGAGAAATTTTACAAAAAGAGGGAATAAAAATTCTTGCACATTGAGACTTTTGTATAAACTCAAAACAAAAATATAGTGATATATTTGAATTTGTAGGAGAAAGTGATGAGGTTAAATATTTTAGAAAATAATTTTATTATAAATTTTTAATTAAATCCAAAAATAATCATATAAATATTGTTTTTCCAATAAAAATCATTAAAATTTATTGGAATCCAAAAATAATCATATAATTTTTTATAAAAATTATGGTAGAAAAAGAAATATTATTAAAAATTAAAGAAATTAGTTTTTTTTGAAAAATATTATTATACAAAAACTATAAGACCTGAAAATAGAGAAAAACTAGACTTTTTTTTGTTTTGATTATTTAAAAATAAGCAGTTACAATTTGAGAAGAAATCACTAAAAGATTTATTTTCTTTTTTATCAAAAGATTATATTACTGATTTATGTAATAAAAATCCAAATAGTATTTCAGCTAGAAAAATTTGATTTTTTTATGAAATATTAGAAAAAGTTGAAATTGATTTTGTATGAACTAAGGCTGCATATTTAAATATTTTAGATGATGGAATATTTTTTGTAAGTAATTGAATAAAAAACAAAAAATTTAAATTAATTGATAATTTACTTTGAAATATTAATTGATTTAATCCATATATTCAAAAAACTGAGGAAATAAAAGAAAAAATAAATTTTTTAAAAGAACAGGTAACAGAAAATGATAAAGAAGTATATAAAAATAGTTCTCATTGAGAAAATAGTATTGAAGCCTTTAGTTTTTTAAAGACATTAAAATAATATATATAAAGTTGTTTTTGAAAAAACAGTAGTAAAATTTCTTGAAAAACATTAATAAATTAGCTTTAATTAGAAAAATATGCTAAAATTTAAACAATATAAATTTTAACATATTTTTTATTTTGGATATAATTACTCCAATATCACCTGAATACAAAAAACTTTTAAAAGATAATCCAGAATTATCAGGTTTAAAAGAATTTTTTGCTGATTATATTTCAACTATCTTATCAGAAAAATCGGAAGATAATCCAAATAAGAAATTTGTAGAAAAACAAGATTTAGAAAGTTTTGAATGATATTTAGAAAATATATTGGAATATAAAAAAATATTAGAAGATGAATGAATTGAAATAAATAATTTATGATTGATTGAAAAATTAATAATATGACAAAGTATAGAAAGTTTCAAAGAAATATTAAAAAATAAAAATTTATTAAAACTTTTAAGAGAATGAAAAGAAATTAATTTATTAAATTTATTATTATTAAAACAATTTTGAATTAAAGAATTGATTAAAATTTCAAGATTTTCAAATTTGATTGAATTAATTGCTGTTTGAGATGAAGAAACTTTTTTACTTTTATTAAAATTAAAAACTTTTAATGTTAATAAATTAATTGAATTATCATTTTCATTAGATTCAGTTAATTTACTTAATGATGACAGTAAAACTGTAATTTCATCATTACTTAAATTTAAAGATATAACAGTAAATGATTTAATAAAAGTTTTTCTAGATTTAAGATTGTCTAGCTTTATATTTTATTGAAATAAAGTAATATTTAAAATATTTATAAAGTTATTTAATATTACTAATATAAAGGATTTGATAAAAATAACAAATAATAGTGAATTATACAGTATATTAAAAGATTGAAAGGAAAATAATTTTAGTAAAATATTAGAATTATATAATATAAAAAATAAAGAAGATTTCAAAAAATTACAAGAAAATAATAAGTATACTCATTTAAAAACTTTAATTTTTAAGTATGATAATGTAATAAATGATTTTAAAACTATAGAATATATAAAAAATATTACTCCTACTACAAAGAATACATATGATATTAATTTTGAAAACACCTATATTTGAGTGTGAGCTTGTTCTAAAAATGAATATTATAATAATAATATTTTGGTAACAAAAGAATATAAGAAAGTCTTAATTTGTTATATTAATAGTGATGTTATTTGAGTAATTAAAAAAGAATGAGAGAAGTCATTTTTAGCTTTTAAGGATGTTTTTGATAAAGAATGAAATTTAATTTTTCTTAAATGATTTATCTATAATTTTATGATAAATTGAAATAAATTAGAAGAAACTAATCAAATGTATGATGAGAAAATTAATTTAAATAATTCAGATTTAAATATAAAAATTAAACCAATTAGAAAAATAAAAGAATTTCATAATATAGACCTTTATTTGAATTTTGATAAGATTATTGCTTCTTTTATTGATGATATAATTTAGAAAACTAAAAATTAGAAAACTAATATTTCTAATTTTTTTTTGATTAAACCCAAATTCAGAAATGAAATGCAACTTTGTAGAATTCTAAAAATAGATATACTTCCGGTCTGGTAAGACAACATTATAGTATCTCTTAAAAAAAGAAAATATGGGAAAACATTTAAATCTATC
>Ga0256827_10000058_pt1 | contig 55083 bp, 38 predicted proteins | sample CV84metaG_FD_185977 | JGI IMG/M metagenome (GOLD analysis project Ga0256827, IMG submission 185977) | Hydrothermal vent microbial communities from East Pacific Rise, Pacific Ocean - CV84 | ecosystem: Environmental > Aquatic > Marine > Hydrothermal vents | place: Pacific Ocean: East Pacific Rise... | reverse complement strand
TTAAATTTCTCATAGCTGATGTTGCCTTTAAAATCATCGATACTTTGATAATCCTTCTCTGTCATCCAGGCCTCCATATCGCGGAGCATCTAACTAATCACCGAGCTGCCATTTTTATATATCGACGACACCACCTGCACAGCTGTAGCACCTGCCAATATTTGCTTTATCACATCAGCACCACTATGCACACCTGTAGAAGCAGCAATAGGAGTTTGTATCTTACCCGATAAAATAGCCACCCATCTTAACGAATCTGAGATATTCTCAGGATGACTTAATACCCCTGTAGATGTCAGGCTTAAGTTATCAATATCAATATCCGGTGCATAATATCTGTTAAAAAGAACAAAAGCATCTACCATTTTTGTAAAGCTTAACTGACGTACCAGGTTAGCTAAACCGGCAGAATAATGGCTCATTTTTAAAGCTATAGGGATGTTCACTTGCTTACGAACAGCTTCAATAATACTAAAATATGTCTTCTCATTCTGAGCACTTGTCTTTTCAATATCCGAAGGTAATAGTGAGATATTCAACTCTATGGCATCGGCACCGGCATCCTCGATGGTCTTAGCCAACTCGGTCCATTTTCCCATCGACACACAGTTCACACTGGCTATCACAGGGATATCCACCGCCTCTTTAGCTCCTTTTATCAACTGGATAAAATCGGCATAAGTATACTCTGCCGCATAGGCTTTCATATAATCCATCGCTTCGGGATAATCAAAATCATTTTGGTTATATGATTTCTCTTGCTCCATGGCAATTTGCTCTTCAAAAAGTGATTTTAAAACAACTGCGCCTGCGCCTTTTTGTTCCAAATCACGAATCTTTTCTACAGAGTTAGTCAATCCTGAACTTCCTACAATAATGGGGTTCTTTAAATTTAAACCCAGATACTTCACCGATAAATCCATTATACTTTTTTTTAATTTACGTGCAAAAATAATATTTTTTATTGAGTATGCGTTTCTTTTGTAAGCATTTATTTTCTGCATTCACATTATTAGGGATCACTTCTATGGAATATCACAGTGAACTTTTTTAGCCCTTAATAAAGCAAAGAGATTCAAATTTTACTACCTTTGAAAAGTGATTGAATTTATACTAAATAATAAATTAATTAGAACCCAAACGGCCGGTGGCAGCTCTTTACTGGATTTTATAAGAAGCCACGAACACTTAATGGGAACCAAGATTGGTTGTCGCGAAGGCGACTGTGGTGCCTGTACTGTTTTACAAGGACAGCTGAACAATAATCACCTGACTTATCAATCCATAGTATCTTGCCTAACGCCTTTGGCAAATGCCCACGGCACACACATTGTCACCATCGAAGGACTGAATACCAACACCTTAAACCCTGCTCAAAAATCCATAGTCGATCATGCTGCTACACAGTGTGGGTTTTGTACACCGGGCTTTGTAGTGGCTCTCACCGGGCATTTGCTTATAGGGAAAGAAGGCCATGCCAAACACGCCGTTGGAGGAAATATTTGCAGATGTACAGGCTATAAATCCATAGAAAAGGCCACTTTAGAAGTTGATGATATCAAGCCTTCGCTTTTGAAAGGGCACGAAATAAACGAGATGATTGAACGGAAATGGCTACCGGCGTACTTCTCTGATATCGAAAGCAGACTGACCCAAATACCCGATGCTAAACAGGACGCCAATTCAGGTGTTTTGATGGGTGGCGGCACCGATTTAATGGTCCAACAGGCAGATACCATCAGACATCAGGAAATCGATGCCACCAGGAAAAACCTGGCTATTGATGTGAAGCTGAGAAACGAAAAGATATTTATTGGTGCAGGTATCACGGTGAGTGATTTTTTTAAACATCAAATCATACAAACTCATTTTCCCGGCCTATCGGCCTATGCTCCTTTGATAGCATCGCAACAAATAAGACATATGGGTACTCTGGCCGGAAATATTGTAAACGCCTCACCCATTGGCGATATGAGTATCATACTTCTGGCCTTAGATGCTACTTTGGTTTTTGATTCCTCACGACAACTGAAACTGAAAGATTTCTATCTGGATTATAAGAAAACAGCCTTACAACAAGGAGAATTAATAAATGGGATTGAGATAGACTTTAGCCTGACCGGATTTAAGCTCCACTTCGAAAAAGTCAGTAAACGTACTTACCTCGATATTGCTTCGGTAAATTCAGCTTTCAGCATTAAAACCAAAAACGATATCATTCAGGATCTATATTTCTCGGCAGGAGGCATTGGACCCTATCCAAAATTTATGACCAACACTTGTGCCTACCTAAAAGAGAAAAAACTTTCTACGGAAACCCTTATCAATGCTTTAAAAATCATGCAGCAGGAAATTTCTCCCATCAGTGATATTCGTGGTAGCAAAACTTATAAACGCCTGCTTTTAAGACAGTTGTTCTTGCAACACTTTTTAAAACTATTTCCTCATAGTTTTAAAGAAACCGACTTATTACAACTTATGAGAACAAACACTTTTGCGGAATGAAAAACAAAGACTCACATAGCCATGTCAGCGGCAAATCGGTATTTATCGATGATATTCCGGAACTACAAGGAACCCTCCATGCGGTGCCGGTGTTGTCCTCAATAGCACATGCCAGGATTCTTAGTACCGACTTCTCGGAAGTAAAAAAAGCAGCCGGTGTGATTGCTGTATTATCTGCCAAAGATATTGAAGGCCACAACCAGATTGGGGGCATTATTCCCGACGAACCTCTTTTCGCAGAAGAAGAAGTACATTTCATCGGACAGCCCATTGCTGTTATTATTGCCGAAACACATTTTGCCGCTAAGGAAGCCCGGCAAAAAGTAAAGATTGAATACGAAGCCAAAGAAGTTATTACCGACCCTCGCATTGCGAAAGAAAAAGGTCATTTACTCTTCCCGCCAAGAACTTTCTCAAACGGAGATACAGAGAAAGGATTTCAGGAATCCGATTATGTGTTCTATGGTCGTGCCGACAGTGGCTCACAGGAACATCTTTATCTGGAAACACAAGGCTCCTATGCCATTCCTCTGGAAAACAACAATATAAAAGTCTATTCTTCTACACAAGGTCCCACCTTGGTTCAAAAAACTATTGCCAGTGTATTGGGCTTGTCTATGCATCATATTGAGGTAGATGTAACGCGCCTTGGAGGTGCTTTTGGAGGCAAAGAAGATCAGGCAACCCCATGGGCCGTGATGGCTGCCTTAGCAGTAAAGAAACTTAAAAGACCGGTCAAGATCATTCTCGACAGAGAGGACGATATGATAGCCACAGGCAAACGACACCCCTATACTTCCGATTTTAAAATTGGATTGGATAAAAACTTAAAGATTAATGCCTTTGAAGTGTCCTACTATCAAAATGGTGGTGCTGCAGCCGATTTAAGCCCTGCCATACTGGAACGCACCCTCTTTCATGTAACCAATGCCTATTTCATCCCCAATGTTAAAGCTACGGCTTATAGCTGCAAAACCAATATCACACCATTCACAGCTTTTAGAGGGTTTGGCGGACCGCAAGCTATGTTTGTCATGGAATCGGCTATAGCACTGGCAGCCGAAAAACTCCAAGTAAAAGCTTCGGAAATTCAATCAAAGAATCTGTTAAAAGAAAAGGATGAATTTCATTACGGTCAGATTTGCGATAGTAATAATGCCCGTTTGTGCTGGGATACATTGAATCGTAGTTTCAATATCCGCCAGTTAGAAGAGGATATTAAGAGCTTTAATGCCAAACATATTTTTGCTAAAAAAGGATTAGCTATCATGCCTATTTGCTTTGGAATTTCATTTACTAAAACATCCATGAATCAGGCACGGGCTTTGGTACATGTCTATCAGGATGGTAGCATTGGCGTGAGTACCGGCGCCATTGAAATGGGACAAGGCGTTAATACCAAACTGATGCAAGTGGCGGCCAGTGTTTTTTCGGTAGATATTTCCAGGATAAAGATCGAAAGCACCAATACCACACGGGTGGCCAACACCTCACCTACTGCTGCCAGCTCGGGTGCCGACCTTAATGGGAAAGCCCTCTTATTAGCCTGTCAGGAGATTCTTTCCCGATTGAAGAATAAGGCTGCCACAATACTTGATGCAGATATTTTGGATATAGAACTGAAAAACGAAATAGTTTTAGTTGATAAAAACCCTACAAAGCTTCGTTGGGAAACGCTTATAGAGACTGCTTTTCTTGACAGGATAAAACTCTCGGAGGTGGGGCATTATTCTACACCTACCATCAATTTCGACAAAAGCATCGAGAAAGGTCATCCCTTTGCCTATCACGTATATGGCACGGCAGCCATCACGGTTCATCTCAACTGTATCACGGGTGTTTACGAGATTGAAGACGTGAAAATAGTACACGACTTTGGCCAAAGCATCAATCTTACACTCGACAAAGGACAAGTAGAAGGAGCTGTGGTTCAGGGAATAGGCTGGGTGACTACCGAAGAATTAGACTGGGATGAACAGGGGAACCTACTCGCCAATACCCTCTCGAAATATAAGGTGCCTGATATCTTCTCTGCACCTAAAAGTATCGAGACCATCCCCCTAAAGACAAAAGGCTCCGAGATGGCTATACTAAAATCCAAGGCCGTTGGCGAACCACCGTTTATGTACGGTATCGGAGCGTTTTTTGCTTTACAAGATGCCATCAAGGCATTTAATAAGGATTACAGCCCCGATTTTCTGGCTCCCCTAACACCTGAGAAAGTACTCTTAGCTCTTTATTCGAAATAGCCCTATGGTATTTACAAGAAACAATATACTTAAAGGTGCTGTTATATATTCTACCGGCGATACCATAGCGGCTCTGATAATGGGTGAGTTTTCGTGGTTCCGCTTATTGGGAATTGTTTTGGTGGGAGCCACTTTCTATGCTTACGAAATACCGAATTATTTTATCTGGATAGATCAGCAAACCGAAAAACTCAGTGGTTTAAAGATGTCTTTCTATAAAACCACTTTGGCCATACTGTATTTCAACCCTCTATGGATTGCCCGTCATTTATTCTTTATCATGCTGTTTTCAGGAAAGATACATGAGGCTTCCTGGGATATTTTAAGAATTGGTCTGATGTCGTTTTTAGTAAACATCCCCATTTCGTTTACAGCTAACTATTTAATACAGAATAAAATGCCAGGACATTGGCGTTTCATGGCATCTGCCATATTTTCGGCATTAATGGCCATATATTATGCACTTAGTATGGTAATATTTTAAAGATGATGAACATTTGGGAATTTATAAAAACGAAACTTATAGCCAACAAACAAATTGTTTTAATGGTAGTGGTTGAGAGCCAGGGAAGCAGCCCCGGACAATTAGGGTTTAAAATGGCTGTTGCCGATGATGGAGACATGAGCGGCTCGGTGGGTGGTGGTGTTATGGAATATCACCTGGTAGAGATAGCCAGGAAACAGTTTCATCAAGAAGCAGATATCTTTTTAATCAAACAGGAACATCAGCCACAAGCTGCCGAACAGGCCTCGGGAATGATTTGCTCCGGGAGTCAACAAATAGCTTTTTACCCCATCGACAATACCTATCTGCCTATTATCAAAACACTCACACAAACAACCGAAGGCCAGCTTATTTACAATCAGGAAGGCTTTATACTTTCTCCGGACATCAATATATCACAAGCCTATACCTCAGAAATAGAAGATAAAAGCCATTGGAAATTTACCGAACATCTGGGCTGTTACCACCATCTATACATATTTGGAGCAGGGCACGTAAGCGTTGCCGTGAGCAAAATATTTAAAGAACTGGGGTTTCATATCACTGTTTTCGACAACCGCAGCAATGAACTCACTACTCTTAAGAACAATACTTTTGCCCATTCAAAACAACTCATAGATTATAATGACGCTGCGAAATATATCCCCCAAGGCCATCATGTATATGTGGTTATCATGACCTTTGCTCATAAAGACGATCAGAAGATATTAAAACTCTTGCTAAATAAAGATATTAAATACCTGGGGATGATGGGCAGTAACGAAAAAGTATCTTCGATATTTGGACAGCTCCTCAACGAAGGTATCGATGCAAGACAGCTTGAGAAAGTGAATGCGCCTATTGGACTTCCCATCAACAGCCATACCCCTCAGGAGATCGCTATCAGCATAGCAGCAAAACTCATCAGCATAAAAAATGGATAAGCCTTAAGAATCTTATTGAAAATACAAATGTTCCATTAAAATCTTAAAGCCTATTCCCAATAATACGATGCCTCCTAATATTTCCACAGATTTGCCTGCTCTCTTGCCAATATATTTTCCGAGTTGCAGGCCAATAATTGAAGCCATAAAAGTAACCAAACCAATGACCAAAACGGGTGTTACAATTGATAAACTCAGAAATGCAAAACTAATTCCCACAGCAAAAGCATCAATACTTGTTGCAAACGATTGCCCTATTAAGGTGAGTATTTTTAACTCAATATCTTTTTCAGATTTATCTTTCTGTAAGCCTTCGTAAATCATTTTTACCCCAATAAACGATAAAAGGCCAAAGGCGATCCAATGGTCATATTCTTTAATGCTTTCTTCGATACCAATGCCCGCAAACCAACCAATCAGTGGCATCATCGCCTGAAAAAAGGCTAAAGAAAAAGAAATCAGCAAAACCTTTTTTACATTTAAATCTTTAATCGTCAGTCCATTGGTTACCGAAACAGCAAAAGAGTCCATTGATAAACCTATGGCGATTAATATGATTGATAAAAGATCCATATTTGATAATTTCTAAATACCGGCAGCATAGCATATTGTGGACTACACTGCCGGTTTAAGGACTCAAAGCTCTGAGTTCCTATTTTAATACTTAATGATTCTTTGCTTCAATATTTCGTTATCAGACAAAGATATTACGCTGACTATATACACCCCTCTCTGAATATCAGGTTGCAGTGTAAACATGGTATTTACAGTTTCTATTTGCTTCGAGAATACTATATTTCCCATCATATCTGTTATTTGCACTTCTACCATTCGGTCTCTTTCCCAAGGAGTGCTAAAACGAATTGCACTGTGAAATGGATTGGGATATGCAAAAGAATTGTGCAAGGGTTTCTCGCTGTTTACAGCAACCCACGAAGCATTAAAGTCATAGGTATACATCAATGTAGCCGGATATTCGGGTTTCCCTTCGTATGAATCAGCCACCCTAATAGCATTTTCGTTGGTAAGGCTAACACCTGTTCCTACTACTTTAAAAACGATATCATTTCCTGTGGTCCAACCTTCTCTGCTAACAATTAGTTGCAATAAATCACCCACATCAGGTGTTTTTTGATTCGGACCGGTTAAGCCTGTAGCCGTCCATGGTGGAGGATCCCAGGCAACCGATTCGGCAAAAGTGGTTCTACCCGAAACATTTAATAAATCTCCGTCATCAAAAGGAGCTGCATCATCCGAGTCTTCGGCATATATTAAAAACTCAGCAAAAGCATCATCAGTTTCATCGGATCTGAATTGGATATAAGCACTTTTGATAATGGCACCAGCAGGAATAAGCACATTCTGAAATCTCAGGCCAATCTTCTGAAATCCATTGGGGACACCGGGATAAAACTCGTAATCATCAAACATCATTTCCAAATCGGTACTACCAAAATATATCAGGCCGGCTTCGGTTTCTTCCACATCGTCCTGACCATTTTTAATGGCTACCTCACTGGCTTCTGTGAAATCACCCACACTAATCAACAGATTCTCATGGTCTGTCAATCCTTCTACACCTGTAGCTTTGGCATCAATCTTATATTGTCCGGCATCATAAGATTTAGTAAAAGTATAAGGAGGTGTGCTGATGGTTTCTTCCAGAGTACCATTGACCAGGAACTCAACAAAGTCAATACCGTTACCCTCGTCCATCACTTCAATATCTATGGTAATATCCTCACCATCCTCATAAATAAGCGGTGTGTTTTCTGCAAACTCAATATCTGGTTTATTCATTGGGGGAGCGGGGAATATCTCAATCAATGGCCCGTTAGAAGGGTTCCACACATCAATATTCTCAGGCAAAGTAAAAGGATCATCATTTGATACCTCACCCACCTCCGAGGCATTATCTGTTTTTATGGTTCGTATCTCTATCTTCGAATCATCGATAAATAATAATTTAAACTGGAAAAACTTTCCGGAGTTCCGCGTCCAGCTTTTATCATCATCATTTTCGTATAAGGGAGCCCCCCAACCACCTTCGCCAATATAAACACTTCCAAAGGTTGAGTTTTCGATAAATCCCTCATCATTCCCCGGCCATAGTGATGGTTCCAGCGGCCAGGTTGTCTTTACTACATGAGCATCGCTTTCCACAATCAGGCGTACACCATGATCGAAAAACAATGACGCCCAGGCATCGTAAGAAGCATCATTTTCGCTTTTATTTGAATAATGCGGACGCATAGGTTTGTGATACTGGGCGGCTTTCCAGATAACATCTGAATTCTCATTTAAATCATTTTCTAACCAGGTCAGCTGATTTCCAGAAACAGAGATACCTGTGTTTAAGGTATACAATCTTAATAAGTTATCGCCAAATGAAGTGGAATAATAATATAGGTTATCCTTGGTATCGAATAGGTTATACACCACTTCGTGACTCTCATGGTTGCCCTGAGCCGGAATGATGGGGAACATCCTACCATCACTTGCAGTAGTCATTTGCCAGTCATCCATCCAGTCTTGCCACTCAACATTAGTATCATCCTCTGTCATATCTCCACCAAAAAGGATCACATGTGGCTTTAACTTCGATACCAGTTGATTGGCTCTTTGTCGCGGTGCCCTGTTAGTACGTGAGTCACCACCGGCAATAATCGACAAACGGCTCAAATCGTCAGGCAGTGTTTTAAACCAATAGCGACTGCTCTCGCCCTCACTATCGTGAATAACAAAATAATACGCTTTACCAGGTATTAATCCCGTCAGCCTTGCATAATTATTGTTCATCCCCCGATACGAAACCGTGCGATCTACCGACTTTGAAAAGGCGTACAAGCTGTAATCGCTTCCATGATCTATGGTATCGTAATAAACCTGGGGATTGGTTCCGGAAATCTGGTTCCACCCTATGGTCATTGTAGTAGCCGGATCATCTCTTACAATCAGCCTGTATTTATCATTAGAAGAAAATAACTGTACGGTGATAAGCAGTAAAAAGATGCTTAGAAAGGTCTTCGTTAAAGGGGATTTAATCGTTGTAATCAAGAATAAATTTTTCATATTGCATACTGTTTATAAGGATTAATAAAACTCTTTTTTATCTGTCATTTAGTTGGTGATTATCAATAAATTATATTTTTCTCAAATTTACAAAAATATTTTTTATACCTCACTTTGCTATCGGGAAAGCGAAATCACCTTTTTCTCTTTATCAAATAATGATTCTGCTATCAAAACCAATTCATCATCTTGCTTAGTCCTAACGAGGAATGAAGCCATCCCGGCTTCGGCATATATTTCTGATGGGCCTACAACTTCTCCTCCTTTTTTAACCGAAAGAGCAATAGCCGATGAATCTGAATGGCATAAAGTATTGTTTTCATCTCGGATACTTACATAAACAATCAAGAGGTCATTTTTTGAAGCAGGCCTCCCCGATTCAAAATATTCAAGTGATAACTGCGATGGTATTTGAGGTGTAAAAATAACATGCTCACAAAGCTTTTCCCCATCTATATACCCTATAGCTTTTATCTCGCCACTTTCCCATTTGATATTTTTGAAAGTAAAAGGAGAGCTCGTTAACTGCTGGCAATTCCCGCCATCAAAAGGATTTCCTCCTTTATACCACATCTCTTCGGTATCGGCATAGTCGCTGTCCGGACCACTATCGCACTTCTTTCGGGCTATCTCTTTTCCGTTTATAAGCAAAGCCACTTCCTGGGTATTGGAGTAAACGACGACTTTGCTATCGTAGGCCTGATGATCCCAATAACTGGCCACAAATATATAAGGCTCTGCCTGACCCGAAGGCAAGGCTGTGCCAACGGGCATCTGGCTTTTGAAAAACGGCACACTAAACTTATCAATACGAAAGATATCGGCCACACCACTATGGCAGATATTATCGCAACAACCCCGGTTATAATCATACATACTCCACACGGCATCCCCCGAAGTCCAGGGATAATAGGCCCTATATCGATTATGCGACCATTGGGCATTCCAAGCATTTTGCAATAAAGCCAGTTCGCCATCTCCCCTTTTAACTCGCGTCGTACTGAAATGGCCACCAAACTCATAATCGTAATACTCACGAATAAAACCCGGTTTTCCGCTATTATTGGGGCGTTTGAAACCTTCCTCCCAGTCGTTGTATTGCACATCCCAATCAAAATAACCATAGGAATCGCCCGACGTATAAAACTGATCGCCGGGATACTCAGCCCGAGCTGTAGCCGCAGCTTTATCCTTCCACCACTGCGGTGGCCACGACTCATTCAGGATCACCTCCCACATCACCATACAGGGATGGTTGCGGTCGCGACGAACCATCTCCCTGATATCGCGATAGGTAAAATTACAGAACTGCTCATCTTCATTAAAGAACTGCCAGCCCGGAATGGGTTCTATAGCCAGAAGGCCCAGTTCATCGCAGGCATCCAACACCGATTTATCCTGCAAATAATGTCCCAAACGCACCGTATTAAAACCACTTTCTTTGATGTGATACATATCGCGGAACTGAGCATTATCGGAGATGGCATTGCCCACATAAGGATATTCCTGATGGCGGTTACTGCCCACCAGCCTTAGTCTTTCACCATTTATCTCGAAGCCATTCTCCCTGGAGAATTTTATCTGCCGAATGCCAATCCTTTGTTCCTCATGATCAATTAAAACACCGTCTTTCTCAATTTCCGTTTTTAAAAAATACAAATAAGGATGGTCAGGAGACCACAATAAAGGCTTTTCAATTTCCATCTTCTGAATGAAATGTTTAGAATGCCCGGCAGCTAAAGTTTCTGTAGTTTCAACTAAGGCTAACTGCTTCCCGTTTTTACGTTCGGTAAACAAACCTTTAATAGCAAATAATTTCTGTATTATTTTAATATCGGATTGGTTATTATCCCCATTTGAGATATGTGTTTTAATAGATATTACGGCCTTATTTTCAGACACTTCAGGGAAAGTAACAAATACACCTCCTCCCGCTACTTCATCGGCCAGGTTGGCATTTGTGATATGTGTTTTATCTTTAAAAAACAGATTTACATCGCGGTAAATCCCACCATAGTAGCAGAAGTCGAGTTTCTCGATCGGTTTACCCGGAGGGATCAAGGGGTTGTTTCTATTATCGAGGCGGACCAGGATTTCGTTCTCCTCACCATATTTGATAGATTCTGTGAAATTGATGACAAAAGGCGTATAACCTCCGGCATGTTGTAATACATGCTTACCGTTTATCCAGATATCAGCCAGCTGCATGGCACCTTCGAACTCGATATAAGAGATTTGGTTCTTCCGGCTCTCGCTGACCTTAAAATACTTTTTATAATAACAAATGCCCTGCCATTGATGCCTGATAGTTAAATCCTCAATAACAGGATTATGCGGAAGCGATACCTTTTGCCAATTGGCTAATAATAATTGACCAAATTCTTTCTTCAGCTCATCCTCGGGAACTGCAAGTTGGGCATTTATCGAAGTATAAGTAACATCATATTGCGATGACCAGTCGTTGCCCTGGTTTTGCGTTTCCGCTTTATTGTCGGTTTCTTCATTTAAGCGAACGAACTGCCAATCGCTATTAAAAAGAAAATTATTGGTTTCAACAGGATTGTCTTTACTGCAACTCATAAAAAGAATGCCAAGACTTAAAACAAAAATTTTTATCGTGTTTCTAATCATAAAAATGGAGTACAAATGCATGCCTAAAATATTATAAGAGCAATAATACATTTATTTCTGCAATATTCATTAATAAAAGTGCTGAAAACCACCACATCAGGCGAAGTTCTTAGGGGATTATTATCGGCTTACAGACTAAAAAAAACAAATGCTATTTAGCAATACAAATCACTGATATTATTTATAAAAAAAATGTAATTTTGGAAACTCAAAAAAAATGACTCATGAAACAAACATTAATTATTGCAGCTTTAAGCATCTTCATCCTATTTGCTTGCAGCCCCAAAGAAGATAATAAAATTAACTATCCTAAAACAGCCAGAGTAGATACCGTGGATGTTTATCATGGCGTAGAAGTAGCGGATCCCTACCGTTGGTTAGAAGACGATAATTCCGATTCTACCAAAGCCTGGGTAAAGGAAGAACAAAAACTTACCAATGATTATTTAGCACAAATTCCTTTTCGTCAGAAAATTAAAGACCGTCTCACACAAATATGGGACTATCCCAAATATGGACTTCCTTTTAAGAAAGGCGATTATTGGTATTTCTATAAAAACGATGGTTTACAAGCTCAATATGTGGTTTATCAGATGGATAGCTTAGGCGGAGAGCCTTCTGTATTCCTCGATCCTAATACGTTCTCGGAGGATGGCACCGTGGCTTTAAGCGGACTGTCTTTCTCAAAAGATGGTAAATTATGCACCTATAGCCTTAGTAGTGGTGGCTCCGACTGGCGCGAAGTGTTTGTGATGGATGTGGAGACTAAGCAAAAACTCGATGACCACTTAAAATGGATTAAGTTCTCGGGCATGAGCTGGTATAAAGATGGCTTTTATTATAGCCGTTACGATGCACCCAAAGAAGGCGATGAGCTTAAAGGTGTGAACGAAAACAATAAAGTATATTATCATAAAGCAGGCACCAGCCAGAGTGAAGACCTATTGGTGTATCAAGACCCTGAACATCCCAAATATAGCTGGTATATTTCCACTACCGAAGATGAGAAATACATGATTCTCAGTGGTCACAATCCTTCATCCCGTGGTAATTCTTTGTATTTTAAAGAAACTGGGAAAAAGAAAAGCGAGTTTATTACCATTCAGAAAAGCTTTGATTATGAAACATATGTTTTGGATAACGAAGGACACGATTTATATATCATGACTAATAAAAATGCCCCTCGAAACAGGGTGTATAAGTTAGATGCCAGACATCCGGCTAACACCCGTGAGGTCATTCCTCAAACTACCGATGTGCTAAATAATGTAGCCATGGCTGGTGGTAAATTATTAGTGAGTTATATGCACGACGCCTGCTCTAAAGCTTATGTTTATAATCTCGATGGCAGCCTGGAGCATCAGATAGAACTTCCCGGTATTGGTAGTATCAGCGGATTCAGTGGCGACAAAGAAAGCCATACCGCTTTTTATTCTTTCACTTCATTCACCTACCCCAGCATGGCTTTTAAATACAATATCGACGATAATACATCAAAAGTATTCAGGGAATCCGGTATTGATATCGACATCGATAAATACGAAACCAAACAGGTATTCTATACCTCTAAGGATGGTACAAAAGTGCCTATGTTTATCGTACATAAAAAAGGCTTAAAGCTGGATGGTAACAACCCAACTTTACTTTATGGCTACGGTGGTTTTAATATTTCATTAACCCCACGTTTCAGCATCAGTAATTTGGTGTTATTAGAAAATGGCGGCGTGTATGCCTTACCAAATATTAGAGGCGGTGGCGAATATGGCGAAGAATGGCATCAGGGTGGTACACAGCTCAACAAACAAAATGTATTTGATGATTTTATAGCTGCTGCAGAATATTTGATAAAAGAAGGCTATACCAACAGCCAAAAATTAGCCATCAAAGGAGGCTCTAATGGTGGCCTGTTGATTGGTGCCTGTATGACACAACGCCCCGATCTTTTCCAGGTAGCCATTCCGCAAGTAGGTGTGATGGATATGCTTCGTTATCATAAATTTACCATAGGTTATTACTGGGTGCCTGATTACGGTAGCAGCGATGATAAAGAGCAATTTGAGAACTTAATCAAATACTCTCCGCTTCATAACATCAAAAAAGGCGTTTGCTATCCTGCTACCCTGATTACTACTGCCGACCACGACGACAGAGTAGTTCCTGCACACTCTTTTAAATTTGCTGCCGAATTACAATATAAACAAGCTTGTAATAACCCTGCACTTATCAGAATAGAAACCAAAGCAGGTCATGGGGCTGGTAAATCTACCGAGAAAATTATTGAAGAAGCCACCGATATTTGGGCCTTTATGTTCTATAATATGGGATTGGAAGCCTATAAGGAATAGTTTGTTAATGGTTAATTTGTAATGGTTAATTGTTAATTCATAATTATTAATTCGTAATGGTTAATTCGTAATGGTTAATTCGTAATTATTAATTAATCACTAAACATATTTCTTCACATCTTCAACACCAATCTTATCGTCGCTTAGTATTACTAAACGCTCTATTACGTTACGCAGCTCCCTTACATTCCCCGACCATTCCAGCTCTTGCAAAGCCGCTATGGCTTCTTGTGACACTTCGGGTCTTTTCTTCCCTTGTACCTCACTAATGCTATCCAGGAAATGGTTCACCAATAGAGGGATATCATCTTTTCTGTCTCTCAGGGCAGCCACTTTAATAATGATCACACTCAAACGGTGGTATAAATCCTCACGGAAGGAGCCTTTTTCAATTTCTTCTTTTAGGTTCTTATTAGTCGCCGCAATAATCCTCACATCTACCGGAATTTCTTTTTCACCTCCTACCCTGGTGATTTTGTTTTCCTGCAAAGCACGTAATACTTTGGCCTGAGCCGAGAGGCTCATATCTCCTATTTCGTCTAAGAACAGCGTGCCGTGATGAGCCAGTTCAAAATCGCCTTTCTTTTGTTTTATGGCCGAGGTAAACGAGCCTTTTTCGTGTCCAAACAGCTGACTCTCTATCAACTCCGATGGAATAGCGGCACAGTTCACTTCGATAAATGATTTTTTAGCTCTATTGCTTTTCTCAAATATCGACCGGGCCACCAATTCCTTTCCCGTACCATTCTCTCCCGTTATCAACACCCGGGCATTGGTGGGTGCTACCTTATCAACCAACTCGCGCATCTCCTCCATTTCTTTCGACTCCCCCACCATCTCATACTGAAGTTGAATCTTTCGGCGTAACTTTTTGGTTTCTACTACTAAATCATTCTTATCCAGAGCATTCTTCAGCGTAACCAGCAACCTGTTTAAATCCAATGGCTTAGCAATATAATCAAAGGCTCCGTTTTTAATCGACTCCACTGCAATATCAATATTTCCATGACCCGAAATCATGATGATGGGACTGTCAGTTATTCTCACAGCTTTGGATAAGACCTCCATCCCGTCCATCTCAGGCATTTTAATATCACAAAAGATTGCATCGAAGCTGGTTTGTGCCATCAGCTCCAGTCCTTCCTTGCCATCAACAGCTACCAAGACCTGATATTTTTCGTATTCCAGTATTTCTTTAATGGTATTTCTAATACTTCTCTCGTCGTCGATTACTAATATTCTTGCCATATCTTATTTCTCTTTCTTACAGAATACAAAGACGCAATTTACAAACTTATCGTCTCTGGTATTCTTTAATCTCTTAAGTATTTACATTCTTAAACTTACTTTCAATGATTTCGATAGCATTTTTAAGCCGGCTGTCTCCTTTTCCTCTCACCATAAAATACTCAATATTTCTTTCATTAAAAGATTGCTGATACAAAGATAATAAACGATCTCTATCATAAGGATTTTCTCTTTGAGGATCTTCTACCCAGGGCAAATCCACATCGCATAATAAATACAAATCGTATGTTATCCGTCCTATCTCCTGTTTTATCCAAGGATGCGTTCTGCCATATTTCTCCCGACTCCAGATTTCGTAGACTGTTAATGCGGTATCGCAAAACAAAAAATCATCTGCCTCCAGCGTTTGCTGTTTTTCCAACTCTATTTGTTTTTGTGCCATAATTAAAAGATCACTCTCCATATAATCTCTGTCGAGGGCAGCAATATATTCCCGGGCATATTCCTTTACATAAACACTATGATAATACCGGGCTAAAGCCTGAGTGAGTTGTGATTTCCCAGTGCTCTCGGGACCCGTTATCAATATCTTCTTAAGCATCTTTCACCTCACTTTCGGCCAATATCTTTCGCCAGCTGATTAAAGCCAAAACTGCTAAAACCAAGAAAATAATATACTGAATAGCCGTAAACCCATATCCTTTCACAAAATACAATGGAATAGAAACAATATTACCGGCAATCCAAAAAGTCCAGTTTTCAATCTTTTTATTGGCCATCAGCCACATAGCAGCAAAGAATACCCCTGTTGTGAATGTATCTAAAAATGGGGTTGCCCTTCTGAAATCCTGTAAATCACCCGATGTGAGATGCCGCCATGCAAACGACACACTATCAGCAAAGCCAAGCTTATTGGGCATCACATTATAATAGCGGTACACCATAATAACAAAAACCGAAGTGAATAAAAAGATACCAAAAGCGGCCAACTTATCTTTTGCATTGGTACGGCTAATAGAAATATGCGCCTCATCTTCGCCCACCACTTTTTGCCATTGATACCAACCATACATACTCATTAAGGTATAATAAATATTAATGATTAAATCGCCATATAAGGTCCATTGAGACAAAAGATATACATAAATTCCGGTACTCACAATACCTGTTGGAAACACCAATATATTCTCCTTACGGGCATAAAAAACACTTAAGACCCCAAAAAAAGCCGCCATAAACTCCAAAATAATATTGAAGGTAGTGGCCGACTGATAGGGTTCCAGAAAAAACTGTATGATATCACTCATCTATCGATGTATTATTGGGATGGATCTGCAAATCGGAATTCATCAGTTTAAGGACAAAAACAGAATATGGCAGTTCGAATGATTTTTTAATTTCTTTAGTGATGATAGACATGAGGTCGTCGTACTCACCAAAAACCTGAGTACTCATTGAATGAGACTCCACATAAATACTTTCATACGACTTTAGTCTGTTAAGAAAGTCGAATATATGTGGTATAAATTCCTCCTTTAAAGGATAATAACTGATTTCTATGGATATTCGCATGAGACAAAAATAGGATAAAGCTTGTAACCTCCCGTTTAAAATCCGTATTTTTTTTAAACAGCCTCTTTACACAAGCCAAAGAGTAAGACGGAATAGTTCATGAATTTTCATCAGGAGATATCAAAATACTTTCTCTCATCCAGTTATTATTTATAAATTTGCGTCAAATAAAAGATAAATGAAAATAAGTTTTTCAAGATTAAAAAAAGCGAATCAATTCAATTACAAACCTCGCTACTATGATGCTGAGAAAGAAGCCGACGAGAAACGTAAAAAAGAAATTGAAAGGAACATCCAAAACCCTGAGCGTATAGACCTTAGACGTGAGATGCGCCAGAAATGGGGACGACACGACCGTACACGAACTAAATCCAGAACTTATTCGCTGGCCATTTATATTGTCATCTTATTTGTGATTATTTACTATTTGTTTTTTAAATAATATATGAGCGATAAAATAAAACTCCTTCCCGATTCGGTAGCCAATCAGATAGCTGCCGGAGAGGTGATACAACGTCCTGCTTCGGTAGTTAAAGAACTACTCGAAAATGCTTTAGACGCCGGTGCTACACATATCAACCTCATCATTAAAGATGCAGGCAGAACACTCATACAAATCACCGACAACGGACATGGGATGAGTGCAACAGATGCCCGTATGTGTTTTGAAAAACATGCCACCTCAAAAATCACCAAAGCCACCGATTTATTTAATTTACATACCTTAGGGTTCAGAGGCGAAGCCTTATCATCTATCGCGGCCATTTCGCATGTGCAACTAAAAACCAAAACTGCCGATAATGACTTAGGCACCGAAATAATTATTGAAGGATCGGAATTAAAGTCACAGGAAAACTGCACCACCAGCACGGGTACTTCTTTTTCGGTGAAGAATTTGTTTTATAACGTACCTGCCCGAAGAAATTTCTTGAAATCCAATACAGCAGAACTACGTCATATTATCGAAGAATTTCAGCGTGTAGTGTTGGTAAACCCCCAAACAGCTTTTACCTTTTATAATAATGGGAGTATCTTATATCAGCTTTTAGGAGGCAGCCTCAAACAAAGAATCACACAAACCATTGGCACAAAAAACTATGATGAGAAGTTGGTTCCCATAGAAGAACAAACTGACAACTTAAAAGTTAGCGGTTATATTGGGAAGCCCGAATTTGCCAGAAAAAAAAGAGGCGAACAATACTTTTTTGCCAATAAGCGTTTTATCAAACATCCCTACTTCCACCATGCTATCGAGAATGCCTACCGGGAGTTGATCCCCGATGGCGCTCACCCTTCGTATTTTGTGTTCTTAGAAGTAAAACCGGAAGATATTGATGTGAATATCCATCCGACCAAGATAGAAGTAAATTTTTCGGATAAACAACTCATATATGCCATCATAGCGGCAGCTGCCAAAAGAGCCTTGGGACAATATAGCCTCACGCCCTCTTTAGATTTTGAAAAAGAGGACAGCATCAATTTTCAGTTTGATAAAAACCGGCCTGTTAAACCACCTAATATTCGTATCAACCCCGATTATAACCCTTTTGAATCGGAAGAACAAGAAAACAACCCCAGACAAAGCAGCAATCAGGAGAACTGGAGCAAGCTATATGAGTTTGATAAGCAAACAGATTTCAAACCACAACATCACCCTGAGTTTAATTTAGATTATTCGGGAACAACGGATGCTCCTGTAGCAAACACGCCATTATCATCATCTGTACAAAGTAGCATGTCGTCCATAGAGACTGCTGATATGGATGAAAAACTGCGTCATAACGATTCAAAGTCGTTTATTCAACTGGCTAATTCGTACGTTATTACTACTTTAAAATCTGGTTTAATTATTATCAATCAGAAATTAGCTCACGAACGTATTTTATACGAAAGATACTTAGACCAATACGAGAACCGGCAGATCTCCAGCCAACAGCTTTTATTTCCTGTAAACATCAATCTTTCAGTGGAGGAGCTCAGCATTATTAAGGAAATTGAAACCGAGTTAAAGAATTTTGGTTTCGATTTTGAGTACTTTGGACAAAGCGGCATTGTTATAAACGGCAGCCCTATGGATATGCCCGAAAGCAAAATACCTTTGTTGATAGACGAAGTGTTAAACAATTTTCAAAATAGTAATGAAATTGATAGTGACAGGAAACGCACTTTTGCCCTCAGCATGGCGCATCAGCTAACGATTCGTCTTGGACAGAAGCTGGAAAGAAGCGAAATGGAAGAGCTCACAGATGCCCTTTTCTCTTGCCAGGTACCGGATATATCTATCGATGGAGAGCCCATCATTAAAACCATTTCTTTGGATGATATTCATGAGAAGTTTATGAGTTGATTGTAATAATCACTGAATTTTATCTCTACTCCGTTCTTAAGACATATCTATACAAGTTCTCTTCAAGCGTTAATTCCAATATCAACTCATCGTATTTGAGCTTTATAATATCATAATGAATCCAATAATAAGACTGATTAAATGCCTCTATTTCAATCTGTTCCTGATTATCCACCCAATTCCATCTCGAGGGATGCTCTACAGTTTCCCAAACACCATCATAATTCTGCTCCGATTGGTATAAGGTAAAATCTCCATCTTTGTGAAATTTCCATTTATACTTGATGTCATGATCATCTACCGCTACACCATTTTTGCTTACTTCCTCCAAATTCCAGGTTTGGCAAAGCCGTTTTTCTTTAGTCCGCAAACTTATTAATGGTCCTTCTTCGTATTTTTTGCAAGCTGTTGCCATCATTAGCAATAAGCTTAAGTAAATGATTGCTTTTTTCATCATCCGGTTTTTCATATTAATTTCCTTCAAAAATAGTAACTTATTTTCTTATTATCAGCAAATCTGTATGTTCTTTTATTAACACACCATAGGTAAGCCCCTTTTGTTTATCACTGCCGTTATCGTGTTAAGCTGAGTTATTATAAATAAATAAGTTTATGTATTTTCGCAAATAATTTTTGAACTACGATGACAAACAGATTTACCATATTACCACCTGTAGTAAAAAACCTCTTGATTATCAATGGGCTTTTTTACTTAGCTACCATGGCAGCTGGCAAAGCTTTTAATATTGATTTAACTTCAATTTTGGGACTTCACTATGTGGGGGCTTCCGATTTCAGACCCTATCAATATATTACTTATATGTTCATGCACAGCCCTACCAACTTCTCACATATCTTATTTAATATGTTTGCTTTATGGATGTTTGGTAATACCATAGAAAATGTTTGGGGCAGTAAACGCTTCCTCATTTACTATATGCTCACCGGCATTGGGGCTGCCATTGTTTATACCTTTTGGATCCATTTTGAGATAAACCCTGTCGTTCACGCTGTTGACCACTTTTTGAATAACCCCAGCTTGGAAGGCTTTGCTTCTTTCCGCAATTCGGAATACTTTATAGTAGCCAATTACGATATTCAAAATAGCTTTAACGACTTTGTAAACAACTATAACCGACTGATAACCTATGATAAGAATGCGGCTTTACAAGAAGCCGTGAGGTTTATGGGCGAATATAAAGAAAGCTATTTGAACGCCCATACCGTGGTGGGTGCCAGTGGTGCTGTTTACGGTATCTTATTGGCTTTTGGTATGATGTTCCCAAATCAGATCTTATATCTGTATTTTGCCATCCCTGTAAAAGCCAAATGGCTGGTATTAGGCTTTGGCCTTTTGGAATTGTATTCAGGCATCTCACCTAATCCTGGTGATAATGTGGCTCACTTTGCGCACCTGGGAGGTATGCTCATTGGTTTAATCATTATCCTGTATTGGAAAAAGAAAGGGACACTGCTTTAATATGATAGGACAAAATCCATATAACGGGAATATATCTCCCCTGAACGAGTTGAAGTCATTTTTTAGGAAGAAAGATACGCTCTCCAGGTTAATATTGATTAATGTGGTGGTATTTACCCTTATTAATATCGTGTCTTTATTCTTTTACTTACTCAATATCGATCAGGAGTTTGTTCAATTAAATGGGGTAAACCGGTTTACATATTTATTAAGCCTCCCCTCCGATATCTTTAGTTTTTTACTACGTCCGTGGAGTCTCATCACCTATATGTTTGTGCAAGAAGGGGTCTTCCATCTTTTCTTTAACATGCTGATTCTTTATGTTGGCGGACAGATTTTCAACAGGTTTATTGGTAGTTCTAAACTACTGAGCGTTTATATATTAAGCGGTATTACTGGCGCTATTTTATATATGCTTACTTTTAATATTTTTCCGGCATTTGGCTCGGTAGTCAATACCAGTTTTGCCATAGGATCGTCGGCAGCAGTACTGGGTATTTTTGTGGCGGCTGCCACTTTTGTCCCCAATTTAGAAATGAACGTTATCTTGTTTGGAAACGTAAAACTAAAATATATTGCCATATTATTTATTGTTTTAGATATCCTTAATATCAGAAATGCCAATGCCGGGGGACATATTGCTCATATTGGCGGTGCCTTATATGGGTATTTTTATATCAATCAACTAAAAAAGAATATCGATTACAGCCTGTTATTTAATAAATACTGGCAAAGCATTTATCAGCTCTTTAAAAAGAAAGAACAAAAAACACCATTTCAGAATGTTCACAGGAATCATGAAAGACCCATGTCTGATGAAGCCTATTTAAAAAATAAGAATAAAAAACAAGCTGAGGTTAACACCATACTGGAGAAGATTAAAAAATCTGGTTACGATAGTTTGACAACCGACGAAAAGCAGAAACTTTTTAAGGCAAGCAGAGATTCATAAGAAAAAACACGCCCCAAAAGAATGTCCACAATAAAACAGCTTGTTTCGTAAAGAACGCCTTTTCCATAATATGGACGTTTTCCTTATCATTTCTCATACATTTCTTCTTTAATAATTTGAATATTAATAATATATTAGTATTATATTTGTTAGAGTGTATTTGGAAGATATTTTTTGCTTTCAACAATTGTAAAGAATATTTTTCATTAACAACCACAATAATTTAAGTTTAATTTGATCTGAGCCTGATTACTGCCCTAGTAATTAGGCTCTTTTTTTAATAAAAAATATCAAATTATTTCCATAATATACTTTCATTAACTGATTATCATTACCTTTGCCAACTTAATTTTAAAATGAGAAAAAACTATGAAACTCTCCTATAACTGGCTTAAGAAATATGTAGATATTAACCAAAGTCCCGAAGAATTAGAACCCCTACTTACCGATTGTGGTTTAGAAGTAGAAGGATTAGAAAAGGTTCAAACAATAAAAGGGGGATTAGAAGGCATCATCATTGCTGAGGTATTAAGCTGCGAAAAACATCCGAACGCTGATAAGCTAAGCAAAACCATTGTGGACCTGGGCGATGGACAAACAGCTCCGGTGGTTTGTGGCGCTCCTAATGTAGCAGCAGGACAAAAAGTATTAGTGGCTACTGTAGGCACAACACTATACGATGGTGAGGAATCTTTTAAGATTAAGAAATCTAAAATTCGTGGTGAAGTTAGCGAAGGTATGATATGTGCCGAGGATGAATTAGGTTTGGGTACTTCGCACGATGGGATCATGGTTCTAGATGCCGAAGCCAAAGCAGGCACACCAGCCAAAGAGTATTTTAATATCCAGGATGATTACATATTTGAAATTGGCCTCACACCCAACCGTTCCGATGCGACCTCGCATATTGGGGCGGCTCGCGACTTAGTGGCCGTTTTTAACCATATCAATAAAAACAACAACTCTAAGCTTTTATTACCTTCTGTTGAAGAATTCAAAGTTGATAATCACGACTTAGATATTGACATTAAAGTGGAGAACGAGAAAGCTTGTCCCAGATATTCCGGTGTCACTTTAACGAACCTCAAGGTAGAAGAATCACCTGAATGGTTAAAAAATGCCCTTAATGCCATTGGCTTACGTCCGATTAATAATCTAGTAGACATCACCAACTTTGTGATGTGGGAAACCGGACAACCTCTACACGCTTTTGATGCTAATGCCATCACAGGTAAGCAAGTTGTTGTAAAAATGCTGCCAAAAGATACTACATTCATCACATTGGATGATGAAGAGAGAAAACTTAGTGACCAAGACCTGATGATTTGCAATACCGAGGAGGCCATGTGTATTGGTGGTGTGTTTGGAGGCAATAAATCCGGAGTGAGCGACTCCACCACAAGCATCTTTTTAGAAAGTGCTTGTTTTGATCCCAAAACCATCAGAATCACTTCTAAGTTCCATACTTTAAAAACCGATGCTTCTTTCCGCTTTGAGAGAGGTACCGACCCTAATGCCACCGTATACGCTTTAAAACGTGCAGCTCTTTTAATGAAAGAAATTGCCGGTGGACAAATCAGCAGCGAGATAAAAGACTTTTATCCTCATCCGGTATCACCTGTTGAAGTGGAAGTAAAATATGCACATGTCGACCGACTCATTGGAAAGGTGATTGACAGGACTGAGATTACCGATATTTTAAAGAACTTGGATATTGAAGTTTTAAGCAGTGATACCGAAGGTTTGACAGTAGCTGTGCCCACTTATAAAGTAGAAGTTACACGCGAAGCAGATATCATTGAAGAAATCCTTAGGATTTACGGTTATAATAATATCGATTTTACCGATCAGGTACATTCTGCACTGTCATTCTCTAAAAAACCAAATCCGGAGAAATACCAAAACAGAGTATCGGATTATTTATCGGCTAATGGCTTTGCCGAGGCGATGAACAACTCTTTAACAAAATCGGATTACTATATTAAAGACGAGAATTTTGAAGAAGATACTTTAGTAAAGATGCTTAATCCTTTAAGTAGCGATTTGGATGTATTACGCCAAAGTTTATTATTTGGTTCATTAGAGAATCTGATTTATAATATCAACCGCAAAGAGCCAAATGTAAAACTTTATGAATTTGGTAAAACTTATTTTATAGCCAATCAAGAGGCCGAAAACGTGGCTAAACGATATAAAGAAGAAAAGCATCTGTCGTTATTAGTCAGTGGTTTAGAAAGACCCGAGAACTGGAATTCTAAAGGCACAGAGGTAGACTTCTTTTATTTAAAATCTTTGGTTCATCAACTACTTACCAAACTTCAGTTTGAAGAAGATAGTATTAAAGCCGAACGTGTAAACATCAGTTATTTCAAAGAAGGACTTGTCTATAGCATCAGGAATAAAGAGATAGTAACTTTTGGAGAAATCTCATTAAAAACCCTAAGAGAATTTGGTATCAAGCAAAGTGTTTTTTATGCTGACTTCAACTGGGAGAATATCCTTAAAATCTCAAATCAACATGATGTGAGCATGACGGAGATTTCCAAATTCCCTATTGTAAGACGTGACCTGGCATTGGTAGTAGACAAAAAAGTAACTTTTGCCGAGATTGCTGCCATCGCCAAAAAAACAGAGAAGAACATCTTGAAATCGGTTGGTTTATTCGATGTTTACGAAGGTGATAAGTTGGAAGAAGGTAAAAAATCGTACAGCATTAACTTTAGCCTGCAAGATAGCAATAAAACACTAAAGGACAAACAAATAGACAAACTGATGAACAAACTGATTTCTACTTACGAACGTGAGTTAGGCGCTTTGATTCGTCGATAATCCATTTAACTTATAAAATAATAGCCCTGCGCTTTAGCGCAGGGCTATTATTGTTTTGTGTATCTACTTATTCTATTACCACTCGTTTGACGAAAGAGTCATGATCAGTAGCTATCTTTATAAAGTATACACCTCTCTCGTTATTTGACAGGTCGATGTTTAGATGATCAGTTTCTAAAGTTTTCATTTCTTTAACTAACTCACCTAAGATATTGTATACCGATACATCAATAGCTTTATAATAATTATCAATAGATATATGCACTAATCCTGTAGATGGATTTGGAAAGATACTAATATCATTTAAACTTAATTCAGGAATAGCATCCCAAAAAGCATCACAAGCTTCGTTTGAGAAGTCCGATTCACCACATACACTATAAACCGCCGTTACCTGATAACAATACTGTCCATTAGGCATCAAATCCGGATCCACATACGACATCTCGGTGACTAATGATGTATTTATCTTATCTCCGTCCCTGTATACATTAAAACCTAAGAATTCGCGGGTACCTTTCATTTCTGTTGCCCCTAACTGTCCTAAAGCATAACCATCATCATAACGGAACTCCTGAACAGCCGATCCATCCATCTCCCAATTAAGATACATATTGTAGTTGGAAATATTTGCATAGGCTTCCAGGTTTACAGGAGCATAACAGATTTCTTCAATAACTTCCACAGAGAACACATCAGATACTGTTCCGCCATTGCCATCATCAGCCGTTAGGGTGACAGTAGCACTGCCCACACCCGCTTCGGTAATGACCACATTATTGCCTGAAATACTCACACCTACTACAGATGTATTACTGCTTGAAACACTATAACTCAAGGCATCGCCATCGGGATCTTCAAATACATTGGTGAAATCAACATTATGTGTTCCAAAGCCTTCGTCTAAGTCGATATCAGCAAGGGGATTGATAACGATTGGGGCGTTATTAGCAGCGGCATTCACCGTAACAGTGAACACATCAGACACTGTTCCGCCATTACCATCATCAGCCGTTAGGGTGACGGTAGCACTGCCCACACCGGCTTCGGTAATGACCACATTATTGCCTGAAATACTCACACCTACTACAGATGTATTACTGCTCGTAACACTATAACTCAAGGCATCGCCATCGGGATCTTCAAATACATTGGTGAAATCAACATTATGTGTTCCAAAGCCTTCGTCTAAGTCGATATCAGCAAGGGGATTAATAACGATTGGGGCGTTATTAGCGGCAGCATTCACCGTAACAGTGAACACATCAGACACTGTTCCGCCATTGCCATCATCAGCCGTTAGGGTGACGGTAGCACTGCCCACACCGGCTTCGGTAATCACCACATTATTGCCCGAAATACTCACACCTACTACAGATGTATTACTGCTTGAAACACTATAACTCAAGGCATCGCCATCAGGATCTTCAAATACATTGGTGAAATCAACGTTATGTGTTCCAAAGCCTTCGTCTAAATATATATCAGCAAGGGGATTAATAACGATTGGGGCGTTATTGGCTGCGGCATTCACAGTAACAGTGAACACATCAGATACTGTTCCACCATTACCATCATTAGCCGTTAAGGTGACAGTAGCACTGCCTACACCGGCTTCGGTAATCACCACATTATTGCCCGAAATACTCACACCTACTACAGATGTATTACTGCTCGTAACACTATAACTCAAGGCATCGCCATCAGGATCTTCAAATACATTGGTAAAATCAACGTTATGTGTTCCAAAGCCTTCGTCTAAGTCGATATCAGCAAGGGGATTGATAACGATTGGGGCGTTATTGGCTACGGCATTCACCGTAACAGTGAACACATCAGACACTGTTCCGCCATTGCCATCATCAGCTGTTAGGGTGACAGTAGCACTGCCTACACCGGCTTCGGTAATCACCACATTATTACCAGAAACACTCACACCTACTACAGATGTATTACTGCTTGAAACACTATAACTCAAGGCATCGCCATCGGGATCTTCAAATACGTTGGTAAAATCAACATTATGTGTTCCAAAGCCTTCGTCTAAATATATATCAGCAAGGGGATTAATTACGATTGGGGCGTTATTAGCAGCAGCATTCACACTAACGGTGAACACATCAGACACTGTTCCGCCATTGCCATCATCAGCTGTTAAGGTGACGGTAGCACTGCCCACACCGGCTTCGGTAATAACCACATTATTGCCTGAAATACTCACACCTACTACAGATGTATTACTGCTTGAAACGGTATAACTCAAGGCATCGCCATCGGGATCTTCAAATACGTTGGTAAAATCAACGTTATGTGTTCCAAAACCCTCATCTAAATATATATCAGCAAGGGGATTAATAACGATTGGGGCGTTATTGGCTGCGGCATTCACCGTAACAGTGAACACATCAGACACTGTTCCGCCATTGCCATCATCAGCCGTTAAGGTAACAGTAGCACTGCCCACACCGGCTTCGGTAATCACCACATTATTGCCCGAAATACTCACTCCTACTACAGATGTATTACTGCTTGAAACGGTATAACTCAAGGCATCGCCATCGGGATCTTCAAATACGTTGGTAAAATCAACATTATGTGTTCCAAAGCCTTCATCTAAGTCGATATCAGCAAGGGGATTGATAACGATTGGAGGCGAATTAGTAATAGGCACTGTAAACTCATATTCAACAATAACAGATTCTCCGCCGTCATATAAAGCAGAAACACCGGCAGTATAGGTATCACCTTCGGTAAGGCCGGTATATTGCCAGTATAAATTTGACGTGTTTTGAATATAATTACCATTAAGATAAACATTATATCCTAATAAATCCTGAGAAGATTTGACATTGTCAGGAACAACAACAGCTGGTTTATAAGCTGCTATCTCTCTACTGGCAGAACCATTCATGACAGGAATTGTAGGGTATACCACTTTGGAAGGAGCTCCCATATGAAAATCATCGATAAAGAGGATAAAAGCATCTGCTGATACACATTGTATGGCTACATATACATCCTGGCCATCATAAGCAGAAAGATCGTAAACATATTCTGTCCAGGCTAAAGGAGCTTCTATATAATTACTTCCTGAAATAATAGTAAAATCTCCCGGATCGGTACCTGTTGTGGAAACGGCCACATTAAACCTCTCTAAACCGTACTGATCGGTATATGATTTTGCCCAGAAAGACACCACATCACCGGAAGAAATGGCCACTGATGGCGATACCATCCAATCATCGTTTAATGCGTCTGTAGCTGCAAAACAAGCCGCCATCTTATCACCTGAGTGTGGTAAAACATCCTCTAAGGGTGGATCTGTTTCCGAAGGATTAAAAATAATATATGATCCTGTATAGTGCTCATTTTCAAAGTCATAATTGGTAAATCCATAAGTAGCTGAACCATCTACATCAACCAAAGTCCAGGGGTCAAATTCTAATACAAAATCGGTATAGGACTCAAAATCATCATTAAAACCTGTAGGACCTTCTTCCGGTGGCTCCCAGGTAGCATAACCATCGTTGGTAACCGAGAGATTTGTTGGCGGAGCAAAAGATGAAGCATGCACCACAACACTAAAACTATCATCTACCGTTCCGCCATTACCATCATTAGCCGTCACTGTAACAGTAGAAGAGCCATTTGAGCTTTCGGTAATCGTTAAGGTGGTTCCTGATAATGAGACTGTCACCACCGCAGTATTACTACTTACCACAGTATAAGTGAGAGGGTCACCATTGGGATCATTAAACACATTTGAAATATCGATGGCATACGTCCCAAAGCCTTCATCCAATGATACATTACTTATGGGATTTATTACTGTTGGAGGATAATTACCAGCGACATTTGGTTCGATGCCTATCACAGCTCCCTGATAATCATTAAAAGTATAACTTCCGGGGTTTAAATTATCAATATAGTAATAACCATCGGCATAACCACCCCATCCCCAGTTAAAATGATAGTGATTATTTGAGGCTCCCTGATAACCATCTAATACAAAAGCATGTCCACCATCGGGGCCATGTCCTTTGTATTCTATAGGTCTGTTATTATTTATCTCTCCAACTAATATGGCATCCCACTCAGCTGTTGAATAGTTCTCTTTTGAAACAAACTGAGCTGTGTTTTTATAATCAAAATAATCCATCAGGGCTGAAGCTACATCAGAAGTATAAGCGCCACTACCATCGGGTCCGTATTGCATTTCGACACTCACCCCACAATGTGAACAAATAAGTGCCAAAGCATCGTTATAAGCAGAAGCATCATCTGGCATACTTGCCCAATCGTAAACAGAATTCCCAAAATCAGCACTTATATTCCCATAATCGGGATGATAATAAGTATGCGAGCCGGTGCCCTGTGGTGGATATGAATGGTATTTCATGATTTGCGACATGGCTGTAGCTACACAACCTACCAAGGCATGACCATCGGGTCCGTCCGCATCCACCGGACAGTCGGTATTATAATATAAGCCCTGACTCCAGGTAGTTATCAATAAAGGATCTACATCGGTGATGCCTTTTTCATAATAACCTTCGGATGAAAAGTTTTTCCACTGCTGCTTGATATTCTCATCAGCCTTTAAATGCTTTGTCTGGATTTCAAGAATTTGCTGATGGTAAGATTCCAACATTTCCCTGGTGGCAGGCGCTATATTTTCAATATCAAAACTACCCTTAAAGGAATAGGCCAGTACCGGAAAAGCATCGTCGTCAGCCGATATTATTACAAATCCCTGCTTATTTCCCACATTAAAGATATAGCAGAAATTCATGTCATCATTTTTTTGTTCCGAATATAGCTCCAAAGTAACAGCTGTTCTTTGAATATCCTGATTTCCAATATGGGACCTTGAAGAATAAAAATTCCCGGCCACCGTTTTGGCTTGTTCTACTGTAATTGAATCTGCAAATAATAGATTAGAAGACCATCCTAAGAATACTAAAAGCATCAATAGCGTACTTTTTTTCATATTTTAAAGATTAACAAGTTAATAGAATTATTATCAAATATTTAGGCACTAAGATAGAAAAAAATTCTACCGAATGAGCCGATACATTTTATTTATTAACACCATCATCTTAACAATCAGTCATCTGTAAGATGCACTCACTTATTTTACACCTAACTACATGGGATCTACATCAATAACTACCTGAATAGATTTGTATTGGCTGGAGCTTTTGAAAGTATGGAGTACTTTGGAGATTTCAGTTCTGGTATCTTTGGCCGAGAGACCTTTTTCGAGTTTTAATAGTGTTTCTTTTAAGAAAAGATTTCTCATTTTGGCCACCATAGGATATTCCGGGCCTAATATACGTTGCCCAAATTTTTGGCGCAATAGGTGGGTGAAGTCCAAAGCTGCATCGTTTAATACTTTATAATCCTTATGCTTCAGCGTAAATTTTATCAGGCGATAAAAAGGTGGGTATTTATAGTTTCTTCGTTCTAAAATCTGACTGTCATACATCTTTTGATAGTCGCTGTCGATCACATACCTGATAACCGAATGATGTGGGTTAAAGCTTTGTATGATGACCTTACCTTGCTTTTTCTTCCGGCCGGCCCGGCCACTGACCTGTACCAGCATCTGAAAACTGCGCTCAAAGGCTCTGAAGTCGGGGAAGTTAATCATATTATCGGCATTCAACACGCCCACAACGCTCACGTTTTCAAAATCCAAGCCTTTGGTCACCATCTGTGTCCCCACCAAAATATCTATGCGCTGATCAGCAAAATCCTCAAATATCTTTTCATAGGCATTTTTGGCTCTTGTGGTATCCAGATCCATCCGTTTGATACGTGCATCGGGCAGCATCAATCCCAGGTCTTCTTCCAGCTTTTCGGTGCCAAAGCCTTTCATACGCACTTCCTGACTGCCACAACTGCCACATTCGTGAAACAGATGCGAAGAATGCCCACACACATGACATCTTAAACGATTCTGGTTTTTATGATATACCAGACTCACATCGCAGTTGGGGCACTGTGGAATCCAGTTACATACTTCACACTCTAAACGTGGGGCAAAACCTCTTCGGTTTTGAAAAAGAATCACCTGTTCTTTCTTCTCGATAGCTGCTTTGATATATTGCATCATAAACGAAGAAAAGTGGCCATTCATAGTTTTACGGCGGCTTTCTTTTTTTACATCGGCAATCAACACCTCCGGCAAACTACCTTCACCATATCTTTCGTTAAGTTTCACCAGACCATATTTACCTTGACGGGCATTATAATAGGTTTCCACTGCCGGTGTTGCCGACCCCAATATCACTTTTGCCTGATGTTGCTGTGCTAAAACGATAGCAGTATCACGAGCATTATAACGCGGTGCAGGATCAAATTGTTTATAGGAAGTATCATGCTCCTCATCTACAATAATCAGCCCCAGATTCTTAAAAGGCAAGAACACCCCTGAACGTGCCGAAAGAATGATTTGATAAGAAGGCTTTCCTTCCTCTTCTTTAAGCACTTTATTCCAAATCTCCACCCTTTCGTGGATATTATAGCGGGAATGATATACGCCCACTTTTTCTCCAAAATATTTACGCAAACGATTAACAATCTGAGAAGTTAAGGCTATTTCGGGCAATAAATACAACACCTGTTTACCTCCTGCCACTACTTGTGCCATGGCTTTTATATACACTTCGGTTTTACCGCTGCCGGTAACGCCATGCAATAAACAAATAGATTGCTTTTTAAAAACCTCTCCTATTTGATGAAAAGCAGCTTCCTGTGCCTGACTTAGCACAATGCTTTCGATATCTTCTGTTTTGGCATAGTCTTTTAAACGACTCACCTCCTGCACCACCAAGGAGAAAATATTTTTCTTTTCCAGAGCTTTTAATGCCGCAGCACCATGATCTAACTGCTTTAATAAAATATGCTTTTTAATTAAAGGATTTGCACCATCTTCGCGCTGTGCCAATTGCAAATAAGCCATTAAAACCTCCAGTTGCTTAAAAGCTCTTTTTTCCAGTTCCTCAAAAAGCAAACGCATAGCTTCCTCACTTACATACTCCGGATTCAACTGAAGCAATGTCTCGGTTCTGACTTTATATTTATCGGCTAATTCTTCCTCCATCAACAGCACTCCTTTTTCCATCAAGCCTTTAATGATAGGAAATACCTTTTTCTGCTCCGTAATTTGTGATGCCAATGTTAAACTTATGGCTTCCTGGCTCTGCACTGCCGTCAGTAAAGCTGCCTCTTTTTCATTTAAGGCGATGCTACCCGGTTCAAAATCGGGGTTTAAGACTATTTGCGACTCGCTGCTGAGCTTTAAAGCCGTCGGCAAGGCCGCATTCATAACAGCACCCAAGGGTGAGATATAGTAATCTGATAGCCACTGCCAAAGCTGAAATTGTTTTTTATAAACAATGGGCTCATTATCGAGAATAGCCAGAATATATTTGGGTGTATAATCCTTAGGGATGGTTTCGTGCACATGCAACACTATGGCTGCATACACCTTACGTCGGCCAAATTGCACCACCACACGCGAGCCTTCCTGCACCCAGTCGTTCATCTCATAAGGCACACGATAGGTGAAAGTTCCATCTAATGGTAAGGGTAAAATTAAATCAACGAATAAGGTTTTTCTTTCCATAGCTTAGGTGGACCATTTAGAGTTTTATCATGAAACGTAAAACCTTTTACAACTCCTCTTCAAGCAACCAGGCAGCATTATTTTTATGAGCCTGAAACCATTGCAGTTGGCTTATAGCCTTTTCTTTATCAAGAAAATTGCTGGAGCTGACACGGTATAAACCAATAGAATTCTGGCCGGCAATATACGATTCAAAGCCTTCGGATTTCAACTCCTGAACCAGTTTATCCGCCAGCTCCTTATGGCTAAAAGCACCACATATCAAATGATATGATCCCTGAGCAGGTATCGGTAAGTCATCCATCACTACTTCCGAATCATCAGTAATGATTTCGGTATCTTCCACCACTTCTTCAGCAGGCTCTTCGATAAGTATATTTACCGTTTTCTCTTCTGCGACAACAGGAGGAACTTCAGCAGCATCTACATCAAACGCTACTACAGAAGCAACTTGCTGAAAGGTAGTGTTCATCTTGTCTTTGGTTAAAAATACCAACCATCCTAAGACAAAAAACGGGATGGCTATAGCTGCCACTCTCCGCAATACCGTTGCCGTGTGTTTTATCTTTTCTTTAGCCTGAGGATGAAGCTGTACCACCGGTACATGTTTGGTTTCTCTATTGATGGGAGAAATCAGGATATCGGGTAAACCAAAATACTCATCAGCATAGTTTTTCGATAAATCGGGAACAAACTCAATAAAGCCTTCTTTCGAAAGGTTTAGCACACCCAAATTCTCAAAAAAGATTCGGTGTCCCATCTCCAGCTCCGATTGACAAGAGGCGGCAAAAGTTTCAACTAAATTAAGCGCCATCTTATAGGAGATATGAGCTTTTTTAGCAAAGTAATTAGCTAATAAACCATCATTTTCTTTTAATTTGGCATTAAAAGCAATATGGCGTCCGGGCGATTCAATTCTATTGGATAAAGGATGAATAATAGAAGTATGATATTGTGTTAAAAAACCACCTAAACCAGGAATAATCACCAGTTCGTGCTCTTTTACCAATACGCCTATATATGCTGCTATATCAATCATTTCATTTTATTCAGTCTACAATAATACAATCTATCCAGCCGAAAATCAAGCATTGTTCGTAAGTATTGATAAGTCTTCGGGCGTATCTACCGACAGGCCTTCGAGAGTGGTTATTCCCATCTTTATTTGATAACCGGCCGACAACCATCTTAACTGCTCCAGCGACTCTGCTTTCTCCAAATCAGCAGCCGGTAAAGCGGTTATCTCTTTCAATACTTCAGACCTATAAGCATATAATCCAATATGCTTATAAAAGCTCGCATGATCTAAATAATCTTCCGGTTCCACACCTCTCAGAAAGGGGATGGCAGCCCGGCTAAAATACAAAGCTTTCTTATTTTCAGCCATGACAACTTTAACGGAATTAGGATTAAAAAGTTCCTTTAAAGAGCTTATTTTTTTGGCTAAACTGGCTATTTGTGTAGCAGGATCTGAGAACTGTTTTATAACGGTCTCAATCTGAGAAGGATCGATATATGGCTCATCGCCCTGAATGTTTACAACCACATCAAATTCCTGTTTTTGCAGCTCCAGCACTTCCCAACAACGATCGGTACCACTGGGATGTTCCGTTGAGGTAAGATATACTTCGCCACCCCAGCTTTTTACATGATCATAGATTCGTTGATCATCGGTAGCTACCACCACAGTATCCAACAATTTGGTTTTTTTAGCTTGCAGATACACCCTTTGCACCATAGATTTCCCCTTAATATCTACCAATGGTTTACCGGGAAAGCGAGTGCTGGCATAACGAGACGGAATGATACCTAATACCTTCATCATATGATATTTTATCTAAAAGAGACCATGTATTTCAGCATTAATCTTCTCTATAATCATTCCTAAATCCTCAGGATTATTATGGAAATCGATATCATCAACATCAATGATCAGCAGCTTGCCGTGGTCGTAACCTTCAATCCATTGCTCATATCTCTCATTCAGCTTCTTTAAATAATCTATACGAATAGATTCTTCGTAGTCTCTACCTCTTTGAGCAATCTGATTAACCAAAGTAGAAACACTGGCTCTGAGGTATATCAATAAATCAGGGGCCTGGATAAAAGAATTCATCAACTGAAAAAGATCGAAATAATTATCAAAATCACGGGTGGTCATTAAGTTCATCTCGTGCAGGTTAGGCGCAAAAATATAAGCATCCTCATAAATGGTTCTGTCCTGAATGATGGTTTTTTCACTTTTACGTATTTCAACCACCTGACGAAAACGGCTGTTTAAGAAAAACACTTGCAAATTAAACGACCACCTCTTCATATCATCGTAAAAGCTATCGAGATATGGGTTGTTATCAACACTTTCGTAATAAGGCTCCCACTTCATTTGCTTAGCCAAAAGGCGTGTTAAAGTAGTTTTCCCCGATCCAATATTACCTGCTATTGCTAAATGCATATTCTTTATTTTATGTTATTCATTAATAATTTTATCAAGAGAATAAATCAAAATCCCTTCATTTGTCAAGAAACTAATCCTCATTGGATTAGTATGCTGGCTCAAAGCCCAGTCACGAAACCCCAATACAGGTAAGGCATTATACGATTCCTCACCGGTAAGCAAATTATGGACCACCAAAGTATTGCTTGTGGTATAAAAGAGTAAATCTTCGAATACCTGAATCTTTTTTAAACCCACCAAAGGTAATTTCTCTACAAAACTACCATTTTCATCGAAAATATAAACACCGGTGGACGAATTGTTAATAAAAAGTCGGCCACCTTCCATAATCATAAAATTAGGCTCCGGATCTTTATCCATGATCTGATCTAAAGCATCGGCTCTAAAGTCTATTTGGTTATTCTCGTCGATAAGGACGATATCTGTGGAGTTTTCGTCGTATACCCAATAAGCGTTATTATAAATGTCTAAGCACACCAAAGAAGCAAACCCCAGGTGCAGGTTCTCCAGCGACACAGGCTCGGGCCTGGAGTTTAAAGCATAAATGCTTAAAGAAGCTGCATTTTGCAACTCCTGGTTTAAGAACTGCACATAAGAAAACTTCTTATAAAACAACAATATCCTTCGGGGATCTTTAACATCGATACCTGTGATTTCACCCGAAAAAAGAGGGTAGAATTTTGACAGGTAATTCCCATCGATATCCAGCTTCACCAGGTTCGATTTGTTTCCAATAAGCAAATTACCCAAGTCGTCTGTACTCAAGATATTACCGGTGTAATTGGCTTTTGAAGCAAAAGTAAACCTATAATCCTGCTGCCCCACAGCTATATGAAGCCATAAGAAAATAAATACAGATAAAAATAAAAGTCTACGCATCGTTCACCTTTAATATTTCTTCTAAAAAATCCCGTTTATCTACCAAACGCGGCACTTTATTCTGTCCTCCCAGCTTGCCTTTCATACGTAACCAATTATAAAAAGTCCCTCTGGATAAGGATTGTATCACAGGTGGTTTAAGGATGAGATCTTTATACCTCTTAGCTTCGTAATCTGAGTTTTGCAACTTCAGGGCGTTGTCGAAAGCATCAGCAAACACCTCAATTCTTTTAGGAGGCTTTACAAATTCAATCAGCCATTCGTGGCCGTTAGGATCTCCATTTTTCGCAAAGGCAGGCCCTGCCATATATTCATCAATTACAGCATCACATTTCTTACAGGCTATGCTCATGGCTTTTTCGGCATTATCCAATATCAGCTCCTCTCCTGCCAGATTGATAAAGTATTTGGTTCGTCCTGTAATGATAAATCTATAAGGATGGATATTTGTAAACTTGATGGTATCGCCTATTTCGTAGCGCCATAAACCGGCATTGGTACTGATGATGATGACATAATTAACACCCAATACCACTTCGGAGAGCGGAATCACTCTGGGCGATTCTTTATCAATTTCGGAAAGAGGAATAAATTCATAAAAAATCCCATAATCGAGCATCAGCAGCATTTCGTTGCTATCGGAACGATCTTGTATACCAAAAAAGCCTTCGGAAGCATTATACGACTCTTGATAATTGATTCCTTGCGGCCCTATTAAATCATCAAACTGCTTTCGGTAAGGGTCGAATTTAACACCACCATGTACAAAAAGCTCTAAGTTTGGCCATACCTCATTTATGGAACTTTTATTACTCAACTCCAATACCTTCTTTATTAACAACAGTGTCCAGGAAGGTACACCAGATAAGGTGGTTACATTATGCTGCATGGTACTCCATGCCATTTTTTCTATCTTACTTTCCCACTCATCCATTAAAGCTATTTCCAGATTTGGTGTCCGTAGTATTTGCGCCCAGAAAGGCAGGTTTTGTATGATAATGGCCGATAAGTCGCCATCATAATATTCTTCGTTATTCACCTCTGTGATATTATGACTGCCACCCATAGCCACACTTTTTCCATCAAAAATCAAAGTATCTGGGTGGTTGTTTACATAGATAGATAATAAATCTTTACCGCCTTTAAAATGACATTCCTCCAAAGCTTCGGCACTCACGGGAATATATTTACTCTTGGCATTTGTGGTTCCCGACGATTTGGCAAACCATTTTACATCTGTAGGCCACAAAATATTTTGTTCCCCATGGCGTAATCTGTCCACATAAGGTTTCAAAGTAGTATAATCGCTCAAAGGAACTCTTTGATTGAATTGGGCATAGGTTTTAATACTGGAGAAATCATATGTCTTACCAAATTCCGTATGCTTAGTTACAGAAATGAGTTTCTTTAACAATTCCAATTGAACATCATGGGGATATTTCATAAAAAGCTCTATCTGATGAATTCGCTTTTTCATGATCCAGGTAAGAACAGAGTTGATAATCGCCATATGCTATACTTCAATAATTATTGGTAAAGATAATAGTTTTAAAAAATCTACCATATATTTTAAAAAAAATGTGACCTTTGTGCCTAATAAAGATAACAAAATGGCAGAAAAAATTTTATCATTAGAACATTACTCACCAGTGGATATATTTGGTGTTAACGACATCAATCTGAGAACGATGAAGGAGTTATTTCCTGATTTAAAATTTGTGGTAAGAGGCGAGATATTTAAGATTATTGGAGATGAAAAAGACATCAATACCTTTGAGAACTATTTTGACGTGGTGCTGATGCATTACGAGAAATTTAACAAGCTCAATCCCAACAATCTAAAAGGTTTAATGAGCGAAATAGCAGAGGCTTACTCCAAGAAAAGCGCCACTGCCGATGAGGTATTGGTACATGGCACCAATGGTAAAATTATCAGGGCTCTAACCATTAACCAAAGACGAATGGTAGAATCTTCCATGAAAAACGATTTGGTTTTTGCCATTGGCCCGGCCGGTAGTGGCAAAACATATACTGCCGTAGCTTTGGCTGTAAGAGCATTAAAAAACAAAGAGGTGCGGAAGATTATTCTGGCCCGACCTGCAGTAGAAGCCGGTGAAAGCCTGGGTTTTTTGCCCGGCGATATGAAAGAGAAATTAGATCCGTATATGATGCCTCTTTACGATGCCCTTAGAGATATGCTTCCTGCCGTTAAACTACAGAAATACCTTGAAGATGGCACCATAGAAATTGCCCCATTGGCCTTTATGCGTGGCCGAACTCTAAACAATGCATATGCCATTTTAGATGAAGCCCAAAATGCTACTTCCAGCCAGTTGAAGATGTTCCTGACTCGTATGGGTGCTTACAGTAAATTCATTGTTACCGGCGATATCACTCAAATAGATTTACCTAAGAAACACACCTCCGGACTTAAACAAGCCAAAGACCTACTGAACAATATCAAAGGGGTTGACTTTATCTTTTTAAGCGGAAAAGATGTGGTCCGACACTCTCTGGTGGTGAGAATCATAGAAGCTTATCAGAAAGTGGAAGATAATAGTCAGGGAAAGAAATAAAAAAATCAGGTGATTATTTACATAACGTAAACAACCACCTGATTTACAAATCTTAAAAAAGCTTATACTATTTTTTCACTAATTTATGTGAAGTAACAACTCCTTTGGTTTCTTGTTGAATGATATAAACCCCGGTATTTAAATGATTGATATCAATTCTTGATACCGAAGATATTTTACTTTCTAAAACCACTTTCCCTTCGAGGTTATAAATCTTTATCTCAACAGGCTCATCAGTTTCTATAGTAATGAAACTTGTAGCAGGATTAGGATAAAACTTAAGTGTTGCTCCATCTTCAACATCTGCCACACCCACTGTTGAGTGGAAGATAGCAGTATATGTTTCACTCTGCATAACATTTTCAATAACAAGCGTTGCTTCTTCCGAGACCATTTCGCCATCAGCATTTTGCCATTCATCAAAGGCATATACAGGATCGGCTACGGCTGTCACAGGAGTAGAAGCTTCTCCATAAATCACTGTTTGAGTCGTTTCGCCGGTAATGCTTCCGCCTTCTGCTGCTACAAAGTTAAGCTCAAAAGTCATAGGTGTAAATATGGCAGTATAGTCGCCATCGGCGGCAACATCATCAATAACTAATTCTGTTTCAGTAGAAACGGTAGCTCCTTCGGAGTCTTTCCATTCAACAAAAAGATAGCCTTCGTCTGGCACAGCGGTTACTGCACTACTGCTTTCGCCCGGGAACACCACCTGATAGGTTTCTCCATCAACAGTTCCGCCTTCGCCTGCTACAAAGTTAAGTGTAAAATAGTCTGTCACTATTGGTAGCCATTGCAAATAAGGATGAGGCATTGGAGATATTTCGCTAATAATACCTACGGTCCAGGTATTCTCAAAATCCCATTCATTAAAACTAGTTTCTTCAGAAAATTGCATGGTTATTAAGCCTGTAGCAAACTGTCCGCCATTATCGTCGTTTCCAACGCCAATATCTGTTCCCGATGTTTCTTTATCGAAATAAACATCATGAAGCATGATATAACAATGTCCTATAAAGCCTCCAACATTATAGCTGCCGGATACTTTTCCTGTAGCATAACTATTGGCTACATAAGCACCTGAATTATCGTCCATAAGTCCATCGCCTACTAAACCACCTACTCTATTAAATCCTTCTACCTTAGAGGTTGAGAAACAGTTCATAACGATTCCATCCTTTTGATAACCTACCAAACCACCTATTTTTTCTCCTTCTTCGCCTTCGATACTGGTTACATCTCCGGTAGCATAGGATTTATCAATATTTGAATACCATCTGTTAGAACCTGCTAATCCTCCTATATAATCGACACCTGTAACCACAGAAGAGGAAGAACATTTAATAATGTTAGAATAATTATAATTATCACCTACTAAACCACCAACCCATTTTTCGCTGTATACAGTTCCTGATGAGTGTGAGTTACTAATGCTTACATGGTCGTATACCTGACCAATCAAACCACCGGTAATTTTCTGGTTACCAACTACCTTACCATCGAAGATACAGTTGTCAATTACCGATTCCTCGGAAGAGTATCCAATAAGACCTCCTACATACTTATTACCTTCGATATTACAATTTACAAGATTCAGGTTTTTTACTTCGCCTCCTATGGTTTGACCAAAAAAGCCAACATAAGGCTCTGTAGGGCGATTGATATAGACATAACTAATCTCGTAGTTTTGTCCGTCAAATGTACCTGTAAAGGGGATTTGCTGACGTACACCAAATTCGGTAGGACTGTCACCAATAGGCGAAAGACCTTGTCCGTCGTTCCAGGTCTCGGTCTCTGAAGCATCGATATCAGCTTCCAAAATCCAATCTTCGCTCCATGCATCTGTATTCTCAGTCAGCCAAAGAAGTTCAGCTAAATCATGGATACTTCCTCCATCTCCTTTCACCCAGTCAGAGGGCTGCTTAGGAGATATTTCGCTTGCCTGCAAAGTATTCATATAAGGAATACTAAAAGCAAGTAATAATGTTAATAATATGAGTTTTCTTTTCATGATATATGTTTTTATGTGTATAAAAATGTATTTCTAAAAAAACATTCAGAACTAAAATCATTTTATTTTACGGTTCTAAATGAGCTCGCAAAAATACCAAATAACCAAAATGAAGATAGTTAAAAAAACATAAATAAGCTCTGTATCAGGACCAAAGCCACAGCCAGCCTTGTGATTCACACCAATGAAAACATATACTAAATACCGAAAACATCACGACTTAGTCGGAGCAATTGGAAAAGAAGAACACTTGAGGATTACATCAAGCCTTGAATTCTTTTTTTAAGCCAAAACAGGCGACATTAATTAAATATCCCCTTTTTTAATTATATAAAATTATAAAGTACGTTTTATCTCAACGATTTCGTAGGCTTCAACAATATCACCCACTTTAATATCATTAAAGTTCTCGATATTTAAACCACATTCGTAGCCTTTACCCACTTCTTTCACATCGTCTTTAAAACGTTTCAGAGATCCCAGTTTACCGGAATAGACCACTACTCCATCACGGATTAAACGAATAGAATGACTACGTTTCACCTTACCATCTAACACCATACAACCGGCAATAGTACCAACTCTTGAGATTTTAAATACTTCACGAACCTCAATATTACAAACGATTTTCTCTTCTTCGGTAGGTGCTAACATACCTTCCATAGCAAGTTTAAGATCCTCAATGGCCTGGTATATAATTGAATAATGCTTGATTTGAATACCTTCGGCTTCGGCTAAATTACGAGCCTGCATATTGGGTCGTACCTGGAAACCAATGATAATCGCATCGGAGGCCGAAGCTAAAAGAACATCAGATTCACTGATCTGACCAACAGACTTATGAATCACATTAAGCTGTACTTCGGTAGTAGAGAGCTTGATTAATGAATCGGATAAAGCTTCCACAGAACCATCCACATCGGCTTTTACAATTACATTCAACTCTTTGAAGTCGCCAATAGCTAAACGACGACCAATTTCATCTAATGTGATATGCTTTTGTGTTCTGATGCTCTGCTCACGCTGTAACTGCTCACGTTTTGTAGCTATAGCTTTTACTTCGCGTTCATCGGTTAATACGTTAAAGTTATCACCCGCTTGTGGTGCCCCGTTTAATCCGAGCATCAAGACAGGAGTCGAAGGTCCGGCCTCTTTCAAAGGCTGGTTCCTTTCGTTAAACATGGCTTTTACTTTACCATAAGTACTACCGGCCAATATCATATCACCAATTTTGAGCGTACCATCTTGTACCAATACCTTGGTTACATAACCTCTACCTTTATCTAATGAGGATTCTATCACACTACCAATACCTCTACGTTTAGGGGTAGCTTTTAAATCGAGCATCTCCGATTCCAGTAATACTTTTTCTAATAACTCATCAATACCATCTCCTTTTAGAGCTGAAATCTCCTGACTCTGGAATTTACCGCCCCATTCTTCAACAAGGATGTTCATTTGAGACAATTGATTTCTCAGGTTATCGGTATTTGCCGTTGGTCTGTCAATTTTATTAAAAGCAAAGACAATAGGAATACCTGCTGCCTGAGCGTGATTGATAGCTTCTTTGGTTTGAGGCATCACATCGTCATCAGCTGCAATAACAATAATGGCGATATCAGTTACCTTAGCACCACGAGCACGCATAGCGGTAAAAGCCTCGTGACCAGGTGTATCGAGGAAAGTAATTTTCTGTCCATCGGGACGAACCACTTCGTATGCACCAATATGCTGTGTAATACCACCGGCTTCACCCTCTATCACATTAGTTTTTCTAACATAATCCAATAATCGGGTTTTACCGTGGTCTACGTGACCCATCACAGTAACCACAGGAGCTCTGCTCTCTAAATCATCTTCTGTAAAGTCGTCTTCATCGGTTTTAATAGCATCGGTAGCTTCAACACCTACAAACTCTACACTATAACCAAATTCTTCGGTGATTAAGAGGATCGTCTCAGCATCGAGGCGTTGATTAATTGACACAAACATACCTATCGACATACATGTTCCAATAATCTCGGTAACACCAATATCCAACATATTTGCCAGGTCGTTAGGCGTTACAAACTCAGCAACCTGAATTGTTTTTTGTCCTTCTTCCTCGTGCAATAATTCTTCCTCATGCTTTTTACTTACAGCATCACGTTTCTTTCTACGGTGCTTAGATCCTTTGGATTTTCCCTGAGGTGTTAACCTGGCTAAAGTCTCCTTAATTTGCTTTTGGATTTCTTCTTCGGTAGGTTCCGCCTTAGTTACTTTCTTATGATCTTTCTTCCACTTATTAGGCTTCTTACCTTTTTTACCAGCTTGTTGCGAAGCTGCATTTTGGTTTTTAGCCTGTGGTGAGTTAGGATCTACCGGATCTTTCTTAATCCTGGTACGTTTCCTTTTACTCTTATTCTTTTTATCAGACGAAGAAGCCTCTGGCTTTCTTTTGGTCTTTTTCTTTTTTTCTTCCAGAACAATAGAGCCCAGAATCTTAGGACCGGTTAACCTCTCGGCATGAGCCTTAATCGTCTCCACCTCCTCCTTCACAGGAGTAGAGGCTTGCGGCTGCTCCGGTTTATTCTCAACATCTTTAACTGCCTGTGGTTTGGCTGCCTGAGGCTTAATACGGTTCTCTTCTTTTTTCTTAGCTCTTTCTTTTTTCTTTTCCGCTTTCGACTTAGGCTTAGGTCGTGTAGACCAATTAATATTGTCTAAATCAATCTTATCAACTACTTTTGGAGTATTAGAGCTCTCCGGTTTACTTGCAGTTGTTTCTTCTTCCGCAGGGCTTTCCTTTTCGGCTACCGGTTCCTCGGTAACAGCCTCAACAATATCTTGTTTGTCTTCAACAACAGTTTCTTCTTCTGGCTTAAGGTCTTCTTGGGGCTTCTCCTCTTCGCTTTTTGGTGGTGCAACGGGAGGTGTTTGTTCTTCGGAAATATCTTCAGACACTTCTTCTTCAACAGTGTTAACAGGCTCTGTAACAGCTTCGGGTTGGTCTTCTTCTGTTGGTTCTTCAACAGTTTCCTCTGCTACAGTATCTGATAATGAGGTATCCTGAATCATCAGATGATCAGATGATTTATCTTCCTCTGTGGTAGTATCATCTTCCTCATCATGATCAATTGAAAGAGGCATACGACTGGTAATCATAACTTTCTCATTTGCCTTTTCTTTCACATCTTTTTCCGACTGGTACTCTTCCACCAAAAGACTTACCATTTCGGGGTTCAGCTTGCTGCTGGGTTTGAAGTTCTCTTCAAAACCTTTTTTCTTAAGAAATTCAATGATGGTATCCTTACCAACATTAAATTCTATTGCAGCTTTGTTTAACCTCATTGCTTTCATTCTGTTTGCCATATTGTCTATTCTGTTGTTCTCTTTGATTTAATTTACAAACTTATAACAATTTTACTCAAATTCCATATTCAATATACGAACTACTTCATTTATTGTTTCTTCTTCCAGGTCTGTTCTGGTTACTAATTCATCTACCGGAATTGCAAGAACCGATTTTGCCGTATCACATCCAATACTAACCAATTCATCAATAATCCACTCATCTATCTCATCAGAGAATTCGGTTAAAGATACATCTTCCATATCGGTATCGGTATCGCGATACACATCAATCTCATAACCTGTCAGTTTTCCGGCCAAACGGATGTTATATCCACCTTTACCAATAGCCAAAGATACCTGATCGGGCTTTAAGAACACATCTGCCTTCATATTTTCTTCATCAATAGTAATAGATGAGATCTTGGCAGGGCTTAAAGCACGCTGCACATATAATGAAGAGTTGGATGTATAGTTAATCACATCGATATTCTCATTCTTTAATTCTCTTACGATACCATGAATTCGGCTACCTTTCATACCTACACAGGCACCTACCGGATCAATACGGTCATCGTAACTCTCCACCGAGATCTTAGCACGTTCGCCAGGCACACGCACAATATTCTTAATGGTAATCAAACCATCATATACCTCTGGTACTTCCTGCTCGAATAAACGTTCTAAGAAAACCGGAGAAGTACGAGAAAGAATAATAACCGGATTGTTATTTTTCAGTTCTACTTCTTTCACTACCGCACGAATCACATCGCCTTTGCGATAATAATCGCTTGGGATTTGCTCCGACTTAGGAATGATTAGTTCATAATACTCATCATCCAAAATCAGCACTTCACGTTTCCAAACCTGGTAAACTTCACCAGAGATGATTTCGCCTACTTTTTCGGAGTATTTTTTATAGATAGTGTCTTTTTCCAGTTCCTGTATTTTTGAAGCTAAATTTTGTCGAATAGTTAAAATCTCTCTTCGCCCAAAATCCTTCATATACATTTCTTCCGACACTTCTTCACCCACTTCATAGTCAGGCTCAATTTTAAGTGCAGCAGAATACTCAATCTGTAAATTCTCATCTTCCACTTCACCGTCTTCTACCACTTCTCTATTACGCCAAATCTCCAAATCTCCTTTGTCGATATTCACAATAATATCAAAATTCTCATCGGTTCCAAATCGCTTGATAAGCATATGTCTGAAAACGTCTTCCAATATACGCATCATCGTCTCACGGTCGATGTTCTTAAACTCCTTAAACTCCTGAAAGGTTGAGATCAAACTCATTTTTCCTTCTTGTAATCCCATTTTGGTTTCTATTTAAAATATTACTTCTATTCTTGTTTCAATGATAGACTCAAAAGCGATGTCAACTTTTTCGAGTTCTATAAACTGTTTTGGGGCTCCTTTTTTAGCATTTTTATTCTTCTTTAAAGGCGTGGCAGTGATACCATCTTCATTCACCGACTCTAATCGTAACAAGCGTTTTTCGTCTTCAACAGTTTTTACTATCAACAACTTATTAAGGTGTTTTTTATATTGCCTTTTTTTTCTCAAAGGCAAATCTAAACCTGCTGAAGAAACATGTAATTCAAAATCTTCCTCATCACGATCGAGATCAGACTCAATGCCTTTACTAAGCCTCACACAATCACTAATAGAAACCTGAGAATCACCATCGATAAACACTTGAATATTATTAGCTTCGCTGATTTTTAACTCCACTAAGAATAACTCACTGCCTTTGAGCAAATCTTCAATAATTGTTTCTATTTTTTTTCGATCTATCATTTTAACTCTTTTATTACTTTTTAGATTCTATGACAAAAGGGGACTGCTGTCCCCTCACAAAACTCGTCTATAATTATTTAAACAGCAGACTAAACGTCCGTGTTTAAACCCTTAATAATATAAGGGAGGACATTTTAAACGAATCAAATCATCATCTAATTCCTCTAAAAAGCGGTGCAAAATTACTCATTTTTTTCTGATTTCATAGGGTTTTATCATTTTTATTTGAAAATCAATTCATTATTATTGGTCCTAAGCTCGCAGTATGAAATAAATATTATAACAGAATACAAGTATTTGATGTTCGTTTATTAATTACAATTGTTATTTTTGCGATTCAAAATTTTAGAGACCGATAAAACAATAAGTATGTTATCAATAGAAGATTATCAGGAAATAATAAAGAACAGAGTAAACTCCTTAAGTTTTAACCAACAGCCTACGGAGCTTTACGGGCCTATTGATTACACCCTGAAACTTGGGGGCAAAAGACTACGTCCTACCCTAACACTATTGGCTTGCGATGTTTTTGATGGTAACATCAACGACTCTATTGATGCTGCTATTGGTTTAGAGACTTTTCATAATTTCACTTTACTTCACGATGACATCATGGATAAAGCCCCCATCCGACGTGGTCAGCCAACGGTTTATAAAAAATGGGATGCTAACAGAGCCATTTTAAGTGGTGATACGATGATGGTTTTGGCTTACGATTTTTTATTGAACTCACCCAAAGACCTGCTGTTCGATTTATTCACCACCTTTAATAAAGTGGGTAAAGAGGTTTGTGAAGGACAGCAATATGATATGAACTTCGAAACTGCCGCCGATGTGAGCATCAATGAGTATTTGAATATGATCAGGCTTAAAACTGCTGTACTGATAGGCGGCAGCTTAAAAGTAGGGGCTATTATTGCCCGCACTACTACCGAGAATACCTCTCACATCTACGACTTTGGCGAAAATATTGGCATGGCTTTTCAGTTACAAGACGATCTGTTAGATGCTTTTGGGGATACCGATACTTTTGGGAAACAAGTGGGTGGTGATATTAAAACCAATAAAAAAACATACTTATACCTCAAAGCACTGGAAATGGCCAATCGGGAAGATAAGGCCAGATTACTCGATTTATACAGTATCACCGACGAAAACAACCAAGAAAAACTGGATGAGACCTTGAGTATCTTTAAGAAATATCAGATTGAAGAACTTACCAAACAGATGATGGAAGAATACTACGATAAGGCCATGGTATTTCTTAAAAAGATTAACTTGTCAGAAACTAAAGCCGCTGCCCTGACTCAATTAGCCGACACTTTAATGAAACGAAAGAAATAAAGTGTTTTACAAGTTTTAGGAAACTTGGTCGTTATTTATTACCGACATCAGCATCATATCAAAAACATCACCAATCCTTAATCCCATTTTACGAATCTGCTGAGGCACCAGACTCATTGTAGACATACCCGGAACAGTATTTACTTCAATAAAATAAAGCCCCTCTTTGGCAGCCATAAAGTCGAAACGAACCACCCCTCTTAAATTGAGAGCTTGGTATAAACGCCCGGCCGTATTCTCGATATGCAACTTTAGTTCATCCGGAATATCAGCAGGTGTAATTTCCTCGTTAAGACCTTCACCATATTTAGCTTCAAAATCAAAGAATTCATTCTTACTAATCACTTCGGTAATAGGAAAACTGATCAGCTCGCCCTGATAGCCAAACATCCCCATGGTTAACTCCCTGCCCTCAACATATTCCTCTATCAACACCTGAGAATCTTCGGCAAAAGCTTTTTCGATAGCAGGCATCAACTCATCAGCTTTTTTTATCTTGCTCATTCCCACACTACTACCACCCTGATTAGGCTTCACAAAACATGGTAAACTTACCGTATTTAATATCGTAGCAGCCTCATAAGCAAAACCTTCAATAAGATGTACCGACCGGGCCACTTTTACCCCTGCAGCACCCACCACTTTATTACAATAAGATTTATTAAATGTTAAGCCACTGGAAATGGCCGAAGAAGAAGTAAAAGGAATCCCCAACATTTCGAAATAACCTAAAATCTTACCATCCTCGCCCGGTGTCCCATGAATGGCATTAAAAACAGCATCGAATAATATCTTTTCACCCTCAATGCTGAGCGAAAAATCGTTTTTATCAATATCTATCTCACCCAAAACATCATGACGGTATACCCAGCTGCCTCCTTTAATTTCAATTAAATAAACATGGTATTTATTCGATGGGATGTTTTGCGCCACAACAGCAGCACTTTTTATTGATATATCGTGTTCTCCCGAATCGCCTCCGGCTATTAGTGCTATATTCTTCATCTTTATTGTTTCTTCAAAGATCAATTTTTATTCTCAAAGATGATGATTATTGATAATTTGTTTTTCACATGGTAATTTTAATAACTTTAATTTCAGCTTTTAAAACTTCTTTGATTTATAAATCTGCAACACACTTTATAACACGTATTTATCAGCTTTCTTATATACATTTCTAAACTTTTATTTTTACCATGTTCATTAACTACTAAATACACAAAATTTTATCGTAAATAATAATTCTTTGTTTTCTTATTATCATTCCGAATTATTCAATATTTTTTCCTTCATTTGAATATATTCAGAAGGTGAGATTCCATTAATTTCATATAAAACAATTGACTTTTCTATATATTTCATCGCTTCACTATAGTCCTTCTTTTTAAATAACAATTCCGCAAGTAAACCCACAACAGAAGAATCGGAAGAATCAATTGCATAAGCTTCTCTTAATAAATCCTCAGCCCTAACACTTAATTGTTGACTATCAGAATATCTATAATAATAATTTGATAAAAAAAACAAACCTTGAGAATTATTCCTAGCTATCAATAAATATTGATTTTCATGAGCAAAAAAATTAGAACTATCACCCTTTTCATAGTAATAAAAAGCCAATAGGGCATGAAGTTTATTTATGGTATCATTTACATTTCCCTTTAATGCTAATGGTATGTTACCCTCGGTATCTTTAAGCTCAAAAGAAGGAATAGTATTATTAAAATACTTTGCTGATTCCTTGATAAGGTTAAGATCCTGTCCTTTTATTAAATCTTTTAATTCAAAATTTAAAATCGCATTAATCCTTAAGTCTATTTGCTTAACATCATAATCTTCAATAAACAAATCTCTATTATATAATAATACTTTAAAAGGTAAATCAGAAGTAGAAAAATAATAATATCCAACATCATAAGCTCTACAAAAAAAATAATCAAAGATAAACTCTCTAACTTCTTGTCTATTATAATTTGAGGAATCTATCATGGATACAAATGTATCTATGTCTTTAGATGTAATTTCTTTTGAATTTTTCCTAGTACGAAGATATTGTAACATAAATGGAAACCCCCTCTCTCCCTCTAAAAATCGTTTTATTATAACATCATACCTATTATTAGTATCTAACACAACTTTCCCGAGTTTGATTAAATTGCGAGAAACGATCTGAGTTTTTAAGTTTTTATGAATAATGTTTAAAGATGAATCTATAAAAAAATAACCAGACCTAGAAATTTTTAATCTTTCAAAAGCCTTATTTTTAATAGAATCGTAGGGGACTGCGTAACACGAAAAATTTTCCGAATAGAATTGTATCAATGTTGAATCTTGAAAAAGTGAAGCTTCTTGTTGATAAGAACATGCATTTTCTGAATAAACCCAAATAAAACTAATTTTATTATTCCTTAGTGAAATTTCTGGTTGTTCAAAATCAATACTCTTAAATATGTGTGCATCTTGACTATATGTTTGATTATAAAACAAGAAAACAATAAATATTAAAATACGGACTTTCATAAAAAAAAATTTAAAGAGGTTAACCACAAAGGCTAACCTCTATAATTATTAATAGTAATAATACAAATAAGTATAATTTGTTTTTTTATCAGGATCGCTAACAGTCATAGTATTACAAGCCTGATCACAAGGATTAGAAGCATTTTTTTCACAACTGTAAAATGTTCCTCTAGGTGACCATGTGCTTTTAGTATTACATTCTCCAGATGTGCCGCTACAACTACACGTATAAGTTGTTCCACCAGCCGATGTAAGCCCTTTGGTTTCTGGCAATAGAGTTAATAAAGCTCTACCATATACATTTAATACTGTAAATCTATATCCATCTGGCGCAAACATAACTCCATTATCACTCTGTGTTTCAGGAATATCGTTTAAATCAGAATAGAATTGCAGTAAGAAGCTTTCAATCTGAGCTTGTATTTCAGGGTATTGTAACATTGCTTCAAACGCATAAGGTAAACTATCGTTTGTTTGTGCAAAACTAACACCCAAATTTGGATTAACAAATCCCCCACTAAGAATTTCATATTCAGTTTTAGAAATAGGTGAACTCGTGGTTTCTTTCCTTTCACATTTAGTACATCCTGCAGACATGACACAATTAATTTTTCCATCAAAACCTACCGGATAGCAATTTTCAGCATTTCCTTCGGTGCAATTACATGTGACAGTCACAGAGCCTCCACCCTGCTCTTTTTCTTCCCAAATGATTATACTACCATCCATTGTAAGCCCGTAATAAATATAGCCATCGGGAGCTGTAATTACTATTTTATTCTCAGTTTTTCCTTCAATATTTTCAATACTGGATCCCTTAGGCAACCAAATTTCATATGATTCACATGTTGGACAAATATCATCAATTACCTCCTCTGGTATTTGAAACCTTTCTTTTTTATCTTTATTCCCTTTTGAGCAGGAATAAATAAAAATCCCTAACGTAATTATGCTTATTAGAACAACTAAAGATATTATTCTTTTACTTTTCATTTCAATAATGTTTTATGTTATTAAATTTTTATTATCCTTCATTCATAATTGGGTATCCCCTGTCAAATGAACTTATTCTTCCTTAAATAATAAATCCGATATTTTTTGGTGTATAAAACAAAAGAGAAATGACGTATTACACCTGCCATTGCGCGTGTGTGTGTGTGTGTGTGTGTGTGTGTGTGTGTGTGTTGCCTCTTGCTTTAAAACTTTATATGAGAAACAAATATTAAACATTATACAGAAATTTTTATGATAACAAACCAAAGATAAACAATATTTCAATCAAATGTCTTATTAATTTTACTAGCGCCTTAAAATTCGTGTTAAAAAAACAAAAATGTTTAAAGTAAAAAACATTAAAAAATTGTTTACAGAAATATTATCTTTGCCCATTACAATAAACACGCTATCTTTTATGTTAAGAGGTAGGACAAACAGTATCTTATGAGTTTTAAATCGTTTTTAATCAGCAAATCATTTTTCAAACAAGTGGGCATGATGATGCTCATAGGAGTTATCATCGTTTTTGCTGTCATTAAAGGTTTAGATTTTTACACTCATAATGGAGAGGTAATTATTGTCCCATATTTATCGTCGGCAGATGCCGATTCATTAATGGTACTCTCTTCTAAGGACTATCTTCAGTACACCATAGCCGACAGTATCTACAGCGATGATAAACTGCCCGGCACGGTAGTCAATCAACATCCCGCCCCCGAGTCGAAGGTGAAAAAAGGACGTAGAATATACCTTACCATAGTAGCCCGAACACCCGAGATGGTGCAGATGCCCAATTTGATTGATTTAAGTATCCGAAGAGCTGTGGACATTGTACTTCATGCTCATTTAAAAATAGAGGCCATAGAATTTGAAGACGACATTGCTTTAAATGCGGTATTAGGGCAAAGAATGGGGGCTTTAGATATTCCGGCCGACACCATGCTGGCCAGCGGCTCTTCCATCACACTTATTGCAGGAAATGGCCATAATAATAAAGGTGTTGCCATACCCTATATTATTGGATTAACGGTTCACGAAGCACAACGAACCATTTTACAAACCTCGTTTAATGTTGGTGATATCGACACCTTAGATATGGACTATGGCAATCATTTTAGAGTATTTCAACAATTCCCCTTTTCGGATCCTTTAGATCCTTCTTTTGGGAAATTGGGCAGCAAAATATCATTTATTCTTAAACCTGATAATCTTGTTAATTTCGACTCTTTGGTACTGCTACATCACACACCGGACACAACCGACATGGCGGCTGAATTAATTGACAATGAAAATACAGACTTTTAATATGCAAGCAAAACATATCATATTCATTATCATCTTGCTGGGGTTCTCATTACAAACCAAAGCACAGGAAGAGTTAGTTGGCTTACAATTCGACCCTGTATTAAATGAGTATTACCAATCTCATCCTTCGCAAGAGGAGAATAAAGACAGTCGTGAGGCCATGTTTTTACCTTTTCTCGACGACTTTAATCAGGAGGCATTTAGCCCTGACCCATCGTTATGGGAAGGCGGAGATGTATATATCAATAAGAAGTTTCAGCTCTTCCCACCCGATTTAGGCGTGGCCACTTTCGATGCTATGGATGCCAGTGGTCATATTCACGAAAACGCCAATCAGTACGCTTTTCCTGCCGACACCCTAACATCACAAGAAATCAGACTCGACAGCATTAAAGACCCTGTTTTACGCCCCCTATACATTAAAGATAGTATCTATATGAGTTTTTACTATCAGCCCCAGGGACGAGGCAATGCTCCCGAGGAAGCCGACAGATTATCATTGGAATTTTATTCTCCTATTTTAGATCAGTGGTTTTTGATGTGGAGCAGCGAAGGCATGCCGTTAGAGACATTTTTTGGTATCCATGGCGTATCCAGTTTGCAAGTCTTAATCCCATTAACCGACAGTGCCAAATTCTTTCATTCTGGCTTTAAATTTCGCTTTCATAACCTGGCCAGTTTAGCCGGCAACAGCCAACCCGACTGGCAATCGAACTGCGATCATTGGAATATAGATTTAGTTTGGATAGATAAAAACCGGACTGTAACAGATAGCAGTTTCCGAAAGATTGCCTTTGTTAATATGCCTCCCAGCATGATTAAGCATTATCAGGCCATGCCCTATCGTCAGTATAAAAACGACCCGACCAACAGCATGAAGGACACCATTAAAAGCATCGTCATCCGAAACTTAGACGACGTAACTTATGTGGCGAGCTATCAGTACGAAATATCAAACCAAACCACTCAGGAGTCTTTATACGATGGAGGTTCTGCAGATATTGAGCCTTTTAAAGATGCAGGATTTGTAGATTACAGCCGTTTTAAAACCCCAAGAGTTATTAGTTTTTTCTCCATCTATAACGAAACTAAAAAAAGCTATACCATCACTCATACTATTAACGATATTGGACAAACAGGCGTAGGCGATACGGCCATCAGAATACAGGAGTTTGCCAATTATTACGCCTATGACGATGGTACCGCCGAAGCAGGTTATGGCATGAGCGTGAAAAACGGTCGTGCTGCCATGAAGTTTAAATTGAATACCAAGGACACCCTTCGTCAGGTTCAGTTTTACTTTAACCCTACATTTACAGGTGCCAACGATCAGTATTTCGATTTAATGATATGGAAAAACCTGGACCCCGAAGAGCTAATTTACACCAAACGCGTGAAGCCTGTTTTTACCGATGGATATTATACTTTTCACACTTTTGATTTGGATACCAGTATTGTATTGGCCAATGAGTTTTATGTGGGCTTTAAACAACTCAAAGCCGAGAATCTGAATATTGGGTTCGACTATGCCGTCGACAGCAGAGAGTATTTGTTTTATAATATTGGCGAAGGATGGATGCCCAGTATTTTCAGCGGTTCTCTAATGATTCGCCCGGTCTTTGGTGAGAAAATGCCCGCAGCCGTCAATCAAATAGAAAAAACCCAAGCAGGTTTTAGCATTTATCCAAATCCTTTAAATACTTCCTCTTTGCATTTTGATGTTAAAGAGGGGTTTATCAACGATTATCAACTGGAGATTTTCAACCTGACAGGGCAAAAGCTTTTGTCTACTCGTTTAAAAGAATCCATCAACCTTGGTGATTTTAAAAGCGGCATGTATCTCATTCGTTTGATCAACACCCGAGAAGGCACTTCCGACACCCAAAAACTAATTATCAGAAGATGAGCAAAGAAAATATAACAGAACAAGCCGGAGAACAAAATGATGAAAAAGAATTATTTGAACATTATCGTTTTGATATAGACCCCGGACAAGAGCCTTTGCGCATCGATAAATTCTTGATGTCGCGTATCATGAACGCTACCCGAAACAAGATACAGCAAGCTGTGAAAGCAGGCAATGTATTGGTGAATGATAAGGAAGTAAAATCGAATTATAAAGTCCGCCCCAATGATATCATTAGCGTGGTGCTTACTTATCCACCTCGCGAAACCACCATTTATGCCGAAGACATCCCTTTGAATATTGTTTACGAAGATGATGAGGTGATAGTGGTCAACAAAGCAGCCGGCATGGTAGTACATCCCGGCTATGGCAATTTCACCGGAACCCTATTACATGCTTTAAAGCATCATTTTGAAAGTAAAGGAAAAGACACCGAAGGCCTTTTGGTACATCGTATCGACAAAGACACCTCGGGCTTAATGGTGGTGGCCAAAACCGAAACAGCTCAGGCCAAACTGGCCAAACAGTTTTACGATCACAGCATCCAGCGTAAATACCAGGCCATCGTCTGGGGCGACCTAAAAGAAGAACAAGGTACTATTGAAGCGCATATCGGCCGAAACCCCTCGAACCGTTTGCAAATGATTGTCTTCCCCGATGGCGATCAAGGACGCGATGCCATCACACATTATAAGCTGATACGCCGATTTGCTTATGTATCGCTTATTGAGTGTCAGCTGGAAACAGGCCGTACACATCAGATAAGGGCACATATGAGATATTTGGGCCATCCTTTGTTTAACGATGCCCGCTATGGTGGCGATAAGATATTAAAGGGAACCACCTTTACTAAATACCGTCAGTTTGTAAGCAACTGCTTTAAAGCCATGCCCCGGCAGGCACTGCATGCCAAATCCATAGGCTTTGTACATCCTGCCACCAAAAAAGAATTATTCTTTGAGTCGGACTTACCACCGGACATGACCGAAGTCATTGAAAAATGGGAAGTATACAGCCATGCTCAGATAAAGAATTTATAAGAATTAGTAATCCACTAATTTTCTATTTCTTCCTGAATACAACCATCTCCGATTTGTAATTATCCTTATTACCTTTCGAAGATTTTATAGAGCCTTTATAAGTGGCTTTAATCTGATTTTCAGAAGCACCCATCGACACCAAAGCCAATACAATATCTTCGGCTTTTTTCTTACCAAACTCTTTATTGGCTTTCTCTTTATCGTGCTGCGAGAAATACACCTCGGCCTCAATTTCCATCTCAGGATGGGCATTTAACATATTGGCTATGGGAGCCAGTTCGCTGATACTTCTTCCGGTCAACAACTCCTTATACGATACATAATCGATATTATAACTGACATATTTACCATTATTTAACTGATCTTCGATACTTTGCGGATTTGTAGCAATAATAAAGTTCTTAAAGAAAATAGGTGAATAAGCCATATATTCAATAGAGAATCCGGTAGGATTGAAATCCTCCTGATAACTAATCATCAAACGTTCGTTCATATAAATCTTCAACAAACCATCATTAAATAAAATAGAACAACGGTACCATTGTCCCATACCATCTTCATCGGAATAAAGAACAGGATATGTCTGGGTAGAGTCCTTATAAGTAATCAGGTTTTTATTGATTTTTA
>Ga0256827_10000057_pt1 | contig 55629 bp, 51 predicted proteins | sample CV84metaG_FD_185977 | JGI IMG/M metagenome (GOLD analysis project Ga0256827, IMG submission 185977) | Hydrothermal vent microbial communities from East Pacific Rise, Pacific Ocean - CV84 | ecosystem: Environmental > Aquatic > Marine > Hydrothermal vents | place: Pacific Ocean: East Pacific Rise... | reverse complement strand
CTTTATTATACCAAAATTTTCTAATATTATTTTCATTATGACTACCAATTAAATAAACTAAATGATTGTATTATAAATATAATTATATTTCAAGATTTTAAATTTTTACAATGTGGAAAAATTTCCAAAAATTAAACACGGTACCTGAACGTAGCCGAAGGTGGTTAATTTTTCAAGTGAAAACCCAATTTATTGGGGTTGAACGATGAAATACGAGGCAATGCCTCGTATTTACGGATAAATAAAACAAAGTTTTATTTATCGTCATCATCCATATAAGATAACTTAGATAACTCCATTAAATATTTAAACTTATCAGTAGCTTGTTTCTCATTTGCTGCAAATAATCCAGCTGCGTGCTCTGGTTTTGCGTCACATAGAGTTTTATAACGAGTTTCTGAAAGTAAATACTCTCTGAATTTATCATCTTTAAGCTTTTTACTATCCATTACAAGAGGATTTTTACCAGCATCTGCAAGTAGTGGATTATATCTGTATATTGGCCAGTAACCTATATCAGTAGCTGTTTTTTGATGTAATGGAGATTGTGCCATATTATAACCATGAGCAATACATGGAGAATAAGCAATAATAATAGATGGTCCGTTATAAGCTTCTGCTTCTTTAAATGCTTTAAGCACCTGATTTTGACTTGCACCCATATTTACCATAGCAACATAAACATAGCCATAACTCATTGCAATTAAACCTAAATCTTTTTTACCTAATGGCTTACCATCTGCAGCAAATTTTGCAACAGAACCAAATGGAGTCGCTTTAGAAGCCTGTCCACCTGTGTTTGAATAAACTTCTGTATCAACAACGAGAATATTTACATTTTCTCCACTTGCCATAACATGGTCCAATCCACCATAACCAATATCATAAGCCCAGCCATCACCACCAAAAATCCACATAGATTTAGGCATTAAGTAATCTTTTAATTCGTCAAGCTTTAATAATAATTCTTTTGCTTCACCAGTAGCTTCAGCAAGAGCAACAGGAAGAGCAGCTTTTACAATTTTAACTAATTGCTTAGCTTCTGCATCTGTATCTTCTTTTTTAGGTAAGTAGTTTTCTAATGCTGTTTTTAATTCAGATCTAACATCAGCTTTTAATACTCTTTCAATATTAGAAAATAATAAGTTTCTATTTGAATCAAGAGCAAGTCTCATTCCCATACCATATTCTGCATTATCTTCAAATAAGGAGTTTGCCCATGCTGGTCCAAAACCTTCTGCATTTGTAGTATAAGGAGATGAAGGAAATGTTCCACCATAAATAGAAGAACAACCAGTTGCATTGGCTATCATCATTCTATCACCAAACATTTGAGTTAATAACTTAATATATGGAGTTTCTCCACAACCTGCGCATGCACCACTAAATTCAAATAAAGGAGTTACAAACTGACTTCCTTTTACTGTATTTAAATTAACTCCATCTAAATTATCAGGAATTGAATCAAAAAACTCTTGATTCTCTATTTCACCAGCAGCAATTTCTACTTCAAGAGGTGAAAACTCAAGGGCTTTCATTGTTTCTTTAGTTTCTTTATCTTTTTTACCAGGACAAACAGTTACACAAACGCCACAACCTGTACAATCTTCAGTATAAACCTGAATTTTATATTTATTATCTGATTTTCTGATATCGAGAGTTTCAAATGATTCTGGAGCAAGTTTCATTTCACCAGGCCCTACTTGTTTTGCTCTGATAGCAGCATGAGGACATGCAATTACACATTGATTACACTGAATACAATTATCAGGAAGCCAATTAACAACATCTTCTGCAATTCTTCTTTTTTCCATTCTTGTAATGCTTAAAGGCATAGTTCCATCAAGAGTCATTTTAGAAACAGGAATATCATCACCTTTTAGTCTTACAACAGGCTCAACAACATCTTTAATCCAGTTTTCAACATAATGCTCACCTCTTAAAACTTCCATTTCAGGAGCAGATGAAGCAGCTTTTGCTGGAATAATAACTTCTTCAATAGCATCTAAAGATGCATCAATAGCATTCCAGTTCATTTCAACAACTTTAGCACCTTTTTTTCTAAAAGTTTTATCAATTGCAGCTTTCATATATTTAACAGCATCATCTATAGGGATAACATTTGCTAATTTAAAGAAAGCAGCCTGCATAACAGTATTGATTCTTCCTCTTAAACCTAAGTCAGCAGCAATTTTACTTGCATTGATATTAAAGATTTTAATATCTTTTTCAACAATAGTTTTTTGCATATCTTCTGTTAAGTGATTAAACACTTCTTTTGGAGAAAAATGACTGTTTAATAAAAAAGTACCACCTTTTTTGATTCCATCAAGCATATCATATCTTCCGATATAAGAAGCATTATGACAAGCAACAAAATCAGGCTCTTGTATTAAGTATGGTGAACGAATTTCTTCTTTACCAAATCTTAAATGAGAAATTGTAATTCCCCCTGATTTTTTAGAGTCATAAGAAAAATACCCTTGTGCAAACATATCTGTATTATCACCAATAATTTTAATTGAGTTTTTGTTTGCAGAAACAGTACCATCACTACCAAGTCCCCAAAACATACATGATGTCATTTCAGCAGGATCAGTGTTAATTAATTCATTAACAGGAATAGATAAATGAGTTACATCATCATTAATTCCAACTGTAAAATTATGATGAACTTCTTTACTATCAAGAAAGTCATAAACAGCTTTAACATGTGAAGGAGTAAATTCTTTTGAAGATAATCCATATCTACCACCATAAACTTCAATACTTGGATTATTTAAAGCAAGTTTAACATCCATATATAATGGCTCACCAATTGCACCTGGCTCTTTAGTTCTATCTAAAACAGCAATTTTCTTAACTGTTTTAGGCATTGACTTTAAGAAGTGGTCAATAGACCAAGGACGATATAAATGTACATTTACAAGGCCAACTTTTTCACCTTTTGTAAGTAGGAAATCAATAGCATCTTTTACTGCACCAGCAGCTGACCCCATGATAATAATTACTTTTTCAGCATCTTCAGCACCATAATACTCAAATAAATCTAATTTTCTACCAGTTTTAGCTGATAATTTTTTCATTGTTTTTTCTACGATTGCAGGGATTGCATCATAGTATTTATTTGCTGCTTCTCTTCCCTGAAAGAATACATCAGGATTTTGAGCACCAACTTTAATATATGGATTTTCAGGTTTTAAAGCCTTAGATCTAAATTCTCTAATATGGTCTTCATTTAATAATTCTTTTAATAAATCATGTTCAATAAGTTCAACTTTTTGTACTTCATGACTTGTTCTGAATCCATCAAAAAATGCTAAAAAAGGAAGTTTAGCTTCTAGTGTTGCCAAGTGAGCAACAACAGCCATGTCCATAGTTTCCTGAACACTTGAAGCTGCAGTCATAGCCCAGCCTGTCATTCTGCAACCCATAACATCACTATGGTCATTGAAGATAGAAAGAGCATGTGTTGCAATAGTTCTTGCAGAAACATGAAAAACAGATGGAAGCATTTCACCAGCTATTTTATACATATTAGGAATCATTAATAATAATCCCTGAGAAGCAGTAAAGGTTGTTGTTAAAGCACCTGCAGTTAAAGAACCATGAACAGCACCACTAGCACCACCTTCTGATTGCATTTCTACAACTTTAACTCTTTCACCAAATAGATTTCTTTTATCTATCGCTGCCCAAGCATCAGCATTTTGTCCCATGTCTGAACTTGGAGTGATAGGATATATTGCAGCAACATCACTAAATGCATAAGCAATATAAGACGCAGCATAGTTACCATCAATTGTAACATACTTTTTAGCCATTATTCCTCCTAAGAAAATCAAGCTTAATAATTAAGCCGAAAAATTAACGAATAAATATAACAAATCTTTATTATAAAAGCAATGAATTATCAGTATAATTTTCAGTATAATTTCTATTTTTCAGGTAATTGTTAGAATTGTTAATTATTTTCATTAAATTTAGTTATAAATGTATTTTTTTTATTTTTTTAAAGGATTTTTGCCATTCCAACTACCTTTACATTTCGAGAACCTCAATGAACAGGTATTTTATATGGATTTTTGAGTCTAAGTCTCAAAAATAAATTGCAATATAAAAAATAAAAAGTTAATTACCCAAAACAGCAACTGAATCACTATTGGAAATAAACTCCCCTTTTTTAATATCTCTTAAAAGAACTCGTCCAATATATTGTTTTCGATGTTTAAAATCAATCAACCCATCCTTGATATTATCTTCTTTACTGGAAAACATATCTAACTTTAGTTTTACTCCCTTTTTGATATTCTTTGATGCAACTAAAATCTTCATTTTCTTTCCAACGATAGGCTCTCGTCCTGATAAATCTATAAAATCATTTACAAAGATTATTGTTCCTGAACTAAAACCTCTTTCAAGAGGTAATCCTAGTACATAATTTAAACTTTTAGGACTTAACATCTTTTCATTAAAATCTTTAGAATCTATTTTTATAATTTTCAGCATTTTTTTAGTTATCTTTTTACCAGCCATTATAGATTTTGATGCAACCACCACCTCTTTAAATAGCTTTTTAGCTTTTTTATTATCAATATCTTCATCTTTGACACTTTTAAAGTCATAGGTAAAAATAGGATCACCTTTATAGATATCTCTTATAAGAACTTTAGCTTTAGCTTTTTCCATATCCTTATACTCAATCATATCTTTTTGAATATAATTAATAAATTCTTGGCTGGAAAGCATTTCTGATGTTAAAACCATTCCTTTTTTAAGATTTTTTGAGGCAATCAATCGATTTCCTGTCTTCATTGCCTTAGGTTTTTCTCTTTTAGGGGAAGTAACATTATAATCTTTAATGAAATCATTTTTAGAAATAGATTTTTTTAGTGTTAAATTCAATATGAAAGCTTTATGTTTTAAAAGTAAAAACTCCTTCGCTTTCTTAGATTTAGCAATCTCACGAAAAGTCAACATTTCATCAGTGATTTTAACACCTGCTTTTATATCTTTAGAGGCAATAATAACTTTTACCATTATTTCTTTTTTAGATTTCACTTCTTTCTTAGATTTTATTACTTCTGCTTTATTGCAAGCTTGAAATAAAAAAATAATAAGAAAAACATTTGTTAGAAACATTAAATATTTCATTTTTTCTCCTGAAAACTTCTCTTTTAAGATATTATTTTTATTTAACTTTGTCAAGATAATAAGAGATATCTTGAAACCTGATAGAAGTCACAAAATAATGATAAAGAATGCTATATTTATATACCCGAAACTAGCGAAGCTACAATTAATAGCTATTTACCTTAAAGCCCTGCTTCGAGCTGGGTATTGATGGGGTGCGTGGATTACATTTTAAACACTTACATAATACAAATTATTCATTTTTTATTGAATAAAACCAAACAAAATCCGTCTAAATGTTTTTAATTAAACGGAGGTTAAATATGAAAAAGTTTTTATTTCTAATTATAGCAATTTCAGCTATATTTCTAATTAGTTGTGGAGATAGCGAAAGCACTGATAAAACATGTGATCCAGCATGTAGTTCATGGGAAACTTGTAATAATGAACAAAAATGTGAACTAAGCCCTGAAATGTGTAATGAAGATAATGATTGCAAAGATGTTACTGGTAAACCTAAATGTAATTTAGAAACCCATGAATGTATTGCTGATGAAGCACCTGAATGTACAATTAATGATGATTGTAAGGATTTAGCAAAACCAGTATGTGATAATGGAACATGTGTAGAAGATAGTACACCAGAATGTACAATTAATGATGATTGTAAAGATTTGGCAAAACCAGTATGTGATAATGGAACATGTGTAGAAGATAGTACACAATGCACAGAAAATGATTTAAGATGTAATGCTGATAAAAAAGAAATTGAAAAATGTAATAGTAATGGTGAATGGCAATATAACTTAAGCTGTTCAGGCTTAATGTTATGCGTAGATTCTGGTAACAATAATGTTGCTTGTGAAGAGCCTGCAACATGTATTAAAGATAGTACAAGATGCCTAGATGATGAAAATCTAGAAACATGTGACGCAAGTGGAAACTGGGTTTCAACAAAATGTGAAACAGGAAAAGAGTGTATAGAAGATGATGGAGCAGCAGCTTGTGAAACTCCTCTTTGCGATGAAAATGATAATAGATGTAGTGATGATGGAAAATCAATTATTGAGTGTCCGGATTATGATAATGGAACAGAAGTTGTTGTTCCATGTGAAGACAATGAAGTTTGCACCGGTAGTGGAGCAGAAACAAAATGTGTTGTAAAAACTGATGCTCCTAGTCTTGAAGAAATTGAAGAAGCTATGATGATAAGTAATGCTTGTGGTCTAAGTAGTGAAGTATCAAATATTAATGAAGGCATTTATTTTGGTATGAATATTCTTAATATATTTTCAGAATCATTCTTAGGAAAAGGTTATGGATTTTTTCCAATGGATTCAATTAAAGATGATTTTCAGAATGCAATTAATTGCATAAAAGAGAATACAACATGTTTAGATATTGCATCATGTATGGATATCGAAATTACAGAAGATAGCTGTACCCCTTCTGAAGAGTATGTTGTAACATGTGATGGTAATAAACTTGTTGACTGTAGCTGGAAAGGAAAAGTTATTAAAAAAACATGTAAAGAAGGTACTACATGTGATGCAGAAGAAAATGAATGTATGAAGGAAAGAATTGAAGAATGTGATGATACTTTTATTGATAAATGTAATGCAGATGGAACAGCAACAATATGTCAATTTGGAAAAATAAAAACTTTTTCATGTGGTGAAGAAAGAACTTGTCAAATTATAAGTGAAGATGGAGAAGATGAACTAATTTGTATGCCAAATAGCAGTCTTCCTGATTGTAACGAAGACACTTTTGAAGAACATTGTGATGGTCAATATTCAGTGAAGTGTAATAGAGGGAAAGTTGTTAAGGCTGATTGTGAAGTATTAGCAGGCCCTGGTTATATCTGTAAGGAAGACCCAAGCTTTTTTGAAGCTTTTTTATTCTTAGGCTGTGTTTACAATGAAGTTGCAACTACATGTGATAGCTATCCTTCCTGTGATGGTGATACTTTAAAATATTGTGTAAATGGAGTTGAAAAAACTTATAATTGTACTGAGAACTCTTATGCTTCATGTGATACAGAATCTGTTGAAATTGAAGATGAAGACGGACAACCTGTTCAGCAAGATATTGGTTTTTGTAATTTCTAACAATTATTCACTAACCGAAACAATACTTCCCAAACCATAAATAGCCCCCCCAATAACAAGTTCAGGATATCCGTTTTCATAAGTTATTCCAGTAATCTTTCCTGTCATTCTTGGAATTACAGGAATTGAGTTACCATTATCATCTGTTGCTGTAATTTTTATTTTATATCTACCCTCTGGCATATCAAGCCCCTGCTCATTTTGTCCATTCCACATTAATGTATTGTCACCAGCCTGAATAGATGATTGTTGAATTGTTTTAATTAACTGACCGTTTTCACTATATATTGAGATATCAACAGTTGCAGCATTATTTGGAAGTTCATAATTAATTGTAGAAACTCCTGATTCAAGATTTATTGTATCTCCTGCTAAAATTGCAGTTTTTCCAATATAGTTTACCATTGAGGTATTTGTTGCATTTGATTGCAATAATGATAAATCAGATATTCCTCCATTCATATTTTCCATTTGCTCAAGAGATGAAAACTGAGCTAAATCAGCAATAAAGGATTCATCATCAGTTGGATTAAGTGGGTCTTGATTTTGTAATTTTACAATAAGTAGTTTCATAAATTCATCTTTTCCAAGTTGACTTTGAGCAGTAGTAAATCCACTACCTGTATTATTAGCTCCTACTCCCTCTATTCCCTGAAGTCCCATATTTTACCACCTCAAAAGTTATACAACGATTTCTATAAGTCCTACATAAGTACTCATCGTCTCATTTTCAAGATAGTTAAATGATTTTTCTTGTATTTGATATTTTTTATTTTTATTTTTGTGTTTTTGTTCTTGATTTGAATTAGAATTTGTATTTTTATCAAATGAAAATGATATTTCATTACCTGTTTTTTTTATTGTGGAAAATAAATTTTTAAGGGATGTTTGATTTTCTGTTAATAACTGTAATGTTTCATGTTTTTGTATTTTTATCTCCACTTTTGTATTTTTTTTCATCATTGATATATTAATTTCAAGTTTACCAAGGTGTTCAGGATTTAATTTAAGAACTACTTGTTTTCTGTTATTTTGACTCATATATGTTATAGAATCCTGCAATTGTGTTTTAATTGTTTGCATTGTTTTATACGATGATTTATTTTCTGTATTAGTACTTTTATTTATTGTTTGTTGCAAATTTTGTATAAATGAGTTTTTATTTTTAAGAAGGTCTAAATTTTCTGAAATATTCACATTTTTCTTTATTAAAGTTAATTGTCCTTTTTTAATATTTTTTTTTATGTTTTTAGTTTTTAGAAAAAATTTTTCTATATTTTTATCACTTTCTAAATTATCTTTATTATCCAATATTTTGGGTTTTATTTCATTTTGTTTTGGTTTTAAACATTGAATTTTATTTTTTTTAATATTACCTTCTTGATTTTTACTTCCTTTTTTAAATTCTTCCTTTAAGGAATTCAAGTCTAATTTACTTAATAATTCAAAAATATTATTATCAGGCCGTATATTTTCAAGATTTAAATTTTTATTTAAGTCTTCATTTAAAGCTTTAGGACTTTTATTTTTAAACTTTGGTATTTTTGGAATTCGAGAACCATTTTTTAAGCTATTTTCAAGTTTTAACTGCTTATTATTTGTTTTATCCTGTTTATGAAATAAATCTATCTCATTATTTCTAATAATTTTTATAATATTGCTTTTTACTACATCATTCTTTGTAACATTATTCCTTAAAATATCATCTTTAAAACCATTATTTTTTATATCTGTTTTTTTATTCAAAATTAAACTATTTAATGATATTTTATTATTTTCTACTTTAGTTTCTGCATATAATAATTGTGAAAATATTATTTCTTTTTTTTCATCTTTCTCATCTTTTTTTAATATTTTCTTCTGATGCTTTTTAGGCTTTACTTTATGAGTCTCTGTTTTAGTATCTGATTTTTTTATCGTTATAAATAAATTTTTCATAGTAAATCCAACAAATATAAACAAAAATCGTCTTAAATTCTATAAACTTAAATAAATTATTTCTATTTTTCACTAATTTTCGTTATACTTAATTCCGTTAGAAGTATTGTCTGATTATAATTTACCATAGGAGGTCAAATGATAAAATTTATAAAAATAGGAATACTACTCTGCTTTACAATTACCTTGTTCGCAAATGAAATTAAACTAGGTAACCCTGTAACAATAGATTTTTTAAATAAATACTATGGAGAAGAAGTAACTGCTACACAAGAAGGCGATTACAGCAATATTTATGCAAATTATGAAGAAAGATATATTCTATATGATTTAAATTTATATAGACTTGCCCCTCAAATTTTAAAAAATGAAGATGTTAATACCGCTCCTGATGTAAAAAAATGTATTGACTGGGGATATTGTTTTCAACCAGTAAAACCTTTGTATTGGAATATTGACTTATCAAGAGCTGCCAGATTTCATGATGATGACATGATAAAGAACAATTGTTTCGCACATAATGACTGTGATGGTGGAGATATATGGGCTAGAATACAAAGATATTATACTTCAAGTGCTATGGGAGAAAATATTGCAGCAGGAAGTAAATATGATGAAGTTACTAAAAACTTTGTAAATGAAAAAAGTGCTCCACTTGGAACAACAGGTCATAGAGAAAGTGTTTTTAGTGCCTCCTTTAATGAAGTAGGCTTAGGATATTTACTTGGCGGCTCTTACAGAATGTATACAACTCAGGATTTTGGAGCATCAGCTACTCCAACATTTATACCTGCAGGAATACACAGCCCTAAATCCCCTAACAAGGGTAGCAATGTTAAATTCATGGCAATATATCATGATAAAAATCAAAATCCTGATGAAAACCCAAAGTTTTATTTGGTGTTAAATGGTAAAAAAATTGAAATGCAAAAAAAGCATTCAAGCCTTGACTGGAATTCAGATAATTATGTTGGTGCAGGCTCTGTTGTAACTAAAAACTGGTATAGTGCAGCTTACGAGATAAATGCTGATATTGAAAAGGGTTGTAATAATTATAATTTCTTAGCTGTTACAAATGGTGAAGAGCATTATTACCCAGATGAAGGCTCTTTACTGGTTGGTTCTGCATGTAATAACAAAATATATGATAAAAACAGAATTGTTATTAACAATACAGGCAGCACAGGAGGAGGTAATGGAGCTCCATCAGAAGAGGGATGTAGTTTTAGTAATACAAATAATAATCAATGGCTATTTATTTTTATGATATTTATTATTATCTATCAGAAAGAAAGATATCGTAAAAAGATTAAATAAAACTCCTTCTATTTAATTTTTTGAGCTCCCATATCTTTAACAGCACCAAATAATTTTAAAGCATCTTTAAGAGGATATCTATTTCCAAACATTGTAACCTTAGTTTTCAGTTTACCTTGTTTATTTAAGCCCATTGCTGCTCTGTACTGATTAGATGGAGAGTTTTCATCATAATCAGCCTTTTCACTATATCTGGCATTCAAAAAAGCTTTTAAATAAGCTTCATTAATAGGAAGCTTAGTTGCTTTACCACTATTTCCTTTTACTGATTTAAATTCTAAATCACCAAAATCCTTAACCATAACTCTTTCAAGAACACCCTGGCCTGCTTCAGTATACATTAAATCACCTTGCTTATTCATTAAAAATAAATTATTATCTAATTGTAACCATTCATTCTTATTAAATCTTGTATTATCAACACCTGTTAAAATATTACCCAAAAAGATATTATTATGGATGTTATATGTTAATTTAGTCATAACTCTAACTCCATACCCCATATCTTTAAAATCTTTAATACGGCTCCATGTAAATAATATAGTATTATTAGCAATTTCTACATTACCATCAAACTTTGTAGGCCCTTTTGGTCCTTTTTTTCCACCTGTACCAAAAACTTCTATAGATGCCATTCTGTTTGATATAAATATATTATTTAAAACTTTAAAATCTCCTTGTTTATGTCCAGCTTGGATTCCAAATTTTGCACAATTTAAAAATACATTGTTTTGGATTAAAACATCACCTGATGAAGCAGGATTTTTAAATCTAATACACTGTTCTGTTACTGTTGGGTTCTCTCCCTTTTCTTTTGCAGGAGGCAATAATAACATTCCTGTTTCTAATCCTTCTGGTTTTCCCTTTGTTTTAGAATAAGAGTTCTTCATTCCCATATCAAAAATAAAACCATCAACAACAATTTTACTTCCTTTTTTACTTTTAGTAAAAGTTAACAAAGCTTTACGACCTTTTTTACTACTTGCATTTGTAGGTTGTATCATTGTTAAATACTTTAATACATCTCTCTTAGAAAAATCAGAACTATATCCACCATATAATTCAACAGTTTTTTTAGCTTCTAGATATCCCTTTCCTCTTAAGCCAAAATAATTACCTTCTGCAACATAAATTTTATCACCATCTTTAGCTTTTTTTAAAGCTTTTTCAATATTTTTAAGTGGTGCAGTTTTTGTAGCATCATTACTATTACTTCCTGTTTTCTGAGAAACATAAAGGTCTTTACCCATTAATACAGCAGTAAATAAAAACAACAATGTTAATAAAGTGATTTTCATAAATCCTCCAAAATTTAAAAAATTATATATTGTTAACATATATAATTATAGATGGCAATTAATTTTAATATTTTTCAGTATTTATTTTAATATTTGTTTTAGTATTTGTTTTTACTTATCTTTTACTTTGTAATAGCTCTATTTTTATAACCTAAACCTAAAGACATAAAAATTTCAGGAATTTTCATAGCATCTTTCATTGTTAAAGTAAATTTAATTGATATAAACTCTTTATTTTCTTTTATTTTTAAAGAAGCAATAATATTTTTAATTATTTCAACTCCTTTTGTTGTTATCTTGGATTGGAATAATTTTAATTGATTATCTATCATAGGTTTAAATTGTATAAACTGTGTATTCGCTAATGTTGCAAGAGTTTTTGCTCCTTCTTTTGAAGATTTTGCAATTATAATAAAATCTATATTTTTATCATCTATCTTTACACCTATTCCTGCAGACTTAAAGTCATTAAAAAATGTTTTCAGCATCATAAATTGAGGCATTTCTGAATATTTTTTTATTTCAGCATCAGTTTTTTCATTAGAAACAAAAGCCAAGCTTAACTGACTGCCATTTAGCTGTGCTATAATATCTTTAAAATCATTATTTCTTGGTGTTGAAGCTAGATTTTTAGATTTTCCTTTATTTAATGAAATTGCATTTTTTACAGAAATTAAAGTTCCACCAATTGTTTTTCCATCAACAATAACGAATCCTGTTTTATCATCATATATATTAATATTTAGACCTTCAAATTTCTCTGTTTTGATTGCTTTTGGGAAATTTTTCATTTTAGTAATATCAATACCATCAATTATAACAGCAGCATTACTTAATGGATTATTCTTTAAATTTCTAATATTTACAAATGCAGAAATAGATTTTAATTCTGAAATATCAATTTCTGTTGTTTTTTTTATTTCATCAAAAAATTTTACAAGCATTGGTCTAAAAGCCTTAACACTAAATATACTTTGAAAATCAACTATTGCAAGAACAGTTGATTCAGCAGGAAAATAACTAAAATCTAATGATTTAACAAGATTTTTAGAGGATTGTTTTGCATTCAGCGGTTGTTTTACTTTATTTTTACATGCTGTTGTTGTAACAATCATAATTGTTAGCACAATAAAAAATAAAAAAAATTTCTTCATATTTCCTCTTAATAAAGTTAGAAAAACCTATAACATATTTACTTAATAAAAACAACTCTACCATCAGTTTTTTCAATTAGTTCTTTTTTAAATTCTTCTAAAAAGGAGATATTTAAATTTATTTCAAATATTACATCATTTTCATAAGTTTCATTTTGGACTATACCCTCATATAAGTTAACAACATGATAAACCTGCTTTGTTAAATCATAAGAAAATTTAAAAATAATAACATCTTTAATTTCAATTTCAATAAATCGAGTAATACTCAATAATTCCTGTGTAGCTCTTGTATATGCCTTTACAAGACCACCTGTTCCTAGTTTTGTTCCACCGAAATACCTAATTACAACCACTAATATCGATACTGCACCACTTGATTTCAATACAGTATAAATCGGTAATCCTGCTGTTTTTGAAGGCTCTCCATCATCAGAATACTTAAAATCATCTGTATCCAAAATATAAGCATAACAGTGATGGCGGGCATCATAATATTTCTTTTTAAGTTTATTTATTTCAGCTTTAACATCATCTTCCGTCTTTACAGGAATAGCAATTCCAATAAATCTTGAAGCTTTTATTTTATCTATTTCATGGGAAAAGATTTTATTTATTGTTTTATAACTCTGTTTTTCCATTGTTTTCACTATTAGTTCCAGTTTCTAGGCCAGAATTATTAAAAGAAGGAAATGTTAAAGACCATAATGATATGGAGTAAATAAAAAATGATAACAAGTAATGATAAATATTATTATTTTCAATAAAATAAACTCTGTTTATTAAGTAAAAAAATACAGTCTCAGATGCAAGAAAAAATGCTATATAAAAAGGCATAACAAGCCATGGCCTTGAAATATCGAGTATATTTTTAAGTATCCACACAATAAAAAAATTCATTACAATTGCAGGTAAAGACTTAATCAAATAATAAATTATAATTTCAATATTTGAATCCACCGAACCAAAAAGATATTTATATAAAGCTAAACCTCTTGAAAATAAAAAAGCATTGTAAATAACAGAAGAAAAGAATGATATTAAAACTAAATAAATTATAATCCTAACACTGTTAAGCATAGAATACCTCCTTTAGATAAAGGCCTTTTGCAGGTGCAGTTGCTCCTGCAAAATTTCTGTTTTTTGATTTTAGAATACTAATGATACTATCAACATTTTTTTTATTATTTCCAATTTCAATTAAAGTTCCTATAATATTTCTTACCATTTTCATTAAAAAACCACTTCCAGTAATTTCAAAAAATATTTTTTTATTTTCAGTTTTCCATTTTATATCATAAATTGTTCTGATAGTTGTATTCGTACTATTTTTTGCAGCAGCAAAAGAAGCAAAATCATGCTCTCCAAGAAAATACTTTGAGGCATCCTTCATTTTTTTAATATCCAGATTATATTTAAATAAATAATAAAAATCCTCATCCAAAGGAGAAATAATTCTATCATTATAAATCTGATAAATATAAGTTTTCTTCTTAGCTGATTTTCTTGAATTAAAATCAATATCAATGTCTTCTGCTTTTAAAACAGCAATGCCTTTTATTAATAGCTTATTTAATCCACAAGTAAATGCAGTAAGAGGAATTTGTTTATTATTAGTTTTAAAATTGGCGATTTGTGCAATTGCATGAACTCCAGCATCAGTTCTTCCTGAACCAATAATTTTAATATTTTCGTTTAATAATTTAGATAAAGCTTTTTCTATTTCTTCCTGAATAGTTATTACCCCTGAATTCTGAGTCTGCCATCCTGAAAAATATTTTCCATGATATGATATAGTTAATTTTATATTACGCATCAGTATCTTTTTTAACCCTATTTTTAACTTTTGCTATTCTGGATTTACTTTTTTCTTTTTTATTTTTACTTTCTTCTTTTTGTAAACAAATTCTACATAAAACAGGAAGATTCTTTTCTCTTTTGTCTTTTATTGTTTTAGGATGTAACCACCCTTCTACTCCACAATTATCACAAGTATATTTTTCAAAACCTCTTCCTCTTGCCTTAATTGTATGAGAAAAATGGTCGTAACATTCATCACAAAATAAATATGATTCATTTAAAGCATAAAAAGATTTTCCACACCACTTACAACTAAGTTTTTTAGTTTTTTGTGCTCCACCTTGATCGAGTAACTTTCTTGCTTCCAGCTCAATTAAACAATCATCACAAATTATAGGAATTCCATCAATTGGCTCAACAGCAACTTTCTTCTCTTCCTTGCATACAAAGCATGTAATTTCATACTTACGAGCTTGATTATTATAATATGGATTAAAATCTCTCTTCTTTTCTTCATCTTTATTTGATTCTTTCTTTCCTTTTTTTCCTTTTCTATCAGAGCGACCTGCTTCATCTTTTTTTGAAACAGTAGCATTACTATAGCTCTTTGTTTTATCAAAAGATTCATTTTTTTCTTTCTTCTTATACTTTTCAGACCTGCCTGTTTTTTTATTATTTTTACTATCTTCTTTTTTATAAGATGATGTTTTCTTCGTATTCACCAAAAACCTCTCTAAATATATTTGATATTTCTCCAAGTGTCGCATAGGATTCAACTGCATTTATTATATATGGCATTAGATTTTGATTTCCTTCTGCAGCATCTTTTAACTCACTTAACTTTACCTTAACTATTTCATTATCTCTGCTATTTTTTACTTTTTTTAATGTTTTAACCTGTATCTCTCTTATACTATCATCTATTTTTAATAAGTTAGGCTTTTTTTCACTACCTTTTGATGATTCAAATTTATTAACTCCAACAATAATTTCTTTACCTTCGTCAACAGCCCTTTGATATCTAAATGAAGCATCACTAATTTCCTTTTGTGGAAAGCCATTATTAATAGCTTTCCACATTCCACCCATTTTTTCTATTTTTTCTATATAATCCCAAGCTTGTTCTTCAAGTTTATCAGTTAATGCCTCAATGTAATATGAACCGCCTAAAGGGTCAATAACATCACCAACACCGCTTTCATAAGCGATAATCTGTTGAGTCCTTAAAGCGACCTGAACACTTTCTTCTGTTGGAAGAGCAAGAGCTTCATCTTTTGAGTTTGTATGTAAGGACTGAGTGCCACCCATCACAGCGGCAAGAGCCTGTAAAGTAACCCTTATAACATTATTTTCAGGTTGTTGAGCTGTTAAAGTTGAACCTGCTGTTTGTGTATGAACTCTAAAAAGCATAGATGAATCTTTTTTAGCATTAAATTTTTCTTTCATAATTTTTGCCCACATTCTTCTTGCAGCTCTAAATTTTGCAATTTCTTCAAAGAAATTATTATGTGCATTAAAGAAAAATGACAACCTTTTTGCAAAAACATCTATATCCAAACCTCTTTTTTGTGCTGATTCAACATAAGCAATACCATCAGCAAGCGTAAAAGCTAGCTCCTGAGATGCTGTTGAACCAGCCTCTCTTATATGATAACCGCTTATTGAAATAGTATTCCATTTAGGAACATTAGCAGAACAATATTCAAAAATATCTGTAATTATTCTTAATGAAGATTCAACAGGATAAATATATGTACCTCTTGCCATATATTCTTTTAATATATCATTTTGTATTGTTCCTGAAATTTTATCAAGAGTAATTCCTTGTTTTTTAGCAACAACAATATACATAGCAAGCAATACACTTGCAGTTGCATTAATTGTCATTGAAGTAGAAACCTTATCTAATGGTATTCCGTCAAAAAGGATTTCCATATCTTTTAATGAATCAATAGCCACACCAACTTTTCCCACTTCTCCAATAGAATAATCACTATCACTGTCATATCCCATTTGAGTTGGTAAATCGAAAGCTACAGATAAACCTGTTGTTCCACTATTTAATAAATATTTATATCTTTTATTACTTTCTGATGCAGTAGAAAATCCCGCATACTGTCTCATTGTCCAGAATCTAGAACGATACATTGTAGGCTGTATACCACGAGTAAAAGGATAAAACCCTGGTAACCCCAGCTTTTTTAAATAATTATTATCATTTTCATTATAATAGAATCTTTCTAAAATTATTTTAGATGTATTAATAAACTCCTGTTTTCTTTCAGGAAAACGAGAAATAACTTTTTCTACTTTTTTCAAATAATCACTTAAAATAGTTTTAAACATTTAAAGCCTCCAGTCAACATTTAAAGTTGCAGCTATTGAAGAAAAAATAAGTTCTATATCTCCAGCTATTTTATTTAATTCTATCATATTAAATTCAACTAAATAAAAAGTTGAAAACCTTTGATTATTCTTAAAATAAGTTTTGAAGATTTTGTGATTACTTCTAAAAAGTTTAGTGATTTGATTTGGTTTATAAATTTTATCATTTAATTTTAAGGTAATATCCCAAATACTTTCTTCTTCATCCAAGTTATTTAATTTATAATCATAATTATAAAAAGCAACTAAAAAAGTAGGATAATTATTTTTTACAGAAAATGGAATATTCTTTTCTCTTAAATTATTATTTTTAATGTCTTTACTTAGAGCATCTTTAACTTCTTTTGAAATAAAAATAACTTCAATACTGATTTTACCATCAAATAAATCTTTGTATTTATAATCAGACTTTGAATATTCATTTAAAATTTTATTATAATTATTATTCTTATTTTCAAGAATAGAGTTACATGAAGTACTCATAATAAGCAATAATATTAATACAAATATAAATCTCTTCATTTTACCTTTTTGAAATCTTCTTTTTAGTTATTTTTTTGGACTTTCCACTAACTCTTTTTTTTTTTCACTACTTTTTTTAGAATTAACTGTTTCTTTTACTGCATTTTTAATTTTTTCAGACTCTTTAGAATCTATTTTATCATTAATTGCAGGAGTTTTAACTTCTGATTCCTTAGTTGTTGTATTTGCTTTAGTAGTATTCGTAAAGTTTCTTCTTGGTGCAATTGTTTTTGAAGCTTTTAAAGCAGGTCTTTTGAATGAGGAGTTTTCAGTTTTTGTATCAGTTTTCACCCCTTCATTATAGGATGTCATATCAATATTTCCTCTGAATTTAGCACCATCTCTTATCACTACTCTTGGAGCAATAATATCACCAACCATTTGCCCTATTTCAGTAATTTCAATACTTTCTTCAGCTTCTATATTACCAACAAGTATTCCAGAGATAACAGCATTTTTCACACTTACATCAGCTTTTATAACACCATTTTCTTCTAAGAACAATGTATTTGACAAAGTTATATTGCCTTCAATTCTGCCTCTTACACTTAAGTCTTCCTTGCCTTCAATATTACCACTAATAAATATAGAATTACCAATCACAGTAACATCACTCATATTTCCTCTCTATTCCATAACCATGTCAATTTGACCTTTAAAAATAGCACCCTCTTTTATACTTAATTTAGGTGTTCTGATATCACCAATCATCTGACCAGTTGATTCTATTTCAATTTTTTCTCTTGCATCAACATTACCTGTTACAGTACCATTAACAGTAATATTATCAACAATAATATCAGCTTCAACGTTTCCTTCGTTTTCAACAAGAAGCTTATTATTCAATTCAATTCTGCCTTTAACTGTTCCTAAAATTGTTAATGATTCATCTCCAACAATTTCACCATCAATTACAAGAGTTTGCCCAATTACTGTATTACTCATAATATCACCTCTTTAAATGCCTTCAGGCAGTTCAAAATCCATCTCTATATGCCCGTTAAATCGAGCACCTTCTTCAATTATTATTCTTGGAGCATATAATTCTCCAGATACCTGTGCAGTAGAATTTACTGTAATTAATTCAGAAACCTGAACTTTTCCTTCAAGATTACCATTAATTGTTAATTCAACAGTTTCCACATTTGCTTTTATTTCAGCTGTTTCCTGAACTGTCAAATGGTTGTTTAAAGAAATTTCACCAGTGATTTTCCCTTCAACAATTAATGCCTCATCTCCAGTTAAACTACCTTTAATTTCAATTCCCTGTCCTATAAAACCTTCTGGTTTTGAAGTTAATACCATTTTTTTCATGCTTCACCTATAAAAAACATTTTAATTTATACAATATAAAGAATCTAATTGCAAGTACTTGGAAGTATATCTTATAAAATAATAATATATAGTATATAAACTTTTAAATTTTTTGTTTTTATGTTACTATAAATTGTATTTTTTTTTGAGGAGTTACTTATGAAAATATTTGGATTTATAATACTGAGTTTCTTAACATTTTTTATTACTTCCTGTGGAGGAAAAGAAACAAAAATAGAATTCTCAACAATTGGCTTTATTGGTGGAGCAGATGGAACACAAAAACCTGATGCAACAGAAGTGCCTGCTGATGGTAAGTCTTTTATAGAAATAACCGCAAAACTAACAAGTGCAAGTGGAGAAGTATGGCCAGGAACTCCAGTTGACTTTGTAACAAGTAACGGCTCATTTGATGAAACTAAAACTACTCTTAAAAAATCTGTAATTACAGACGGTGATATGGCTAAAGTAAGGCTATATTCTTCAAGAAAAAGTGGTAGTGCAACTGTACAGGCAACTTTTGATGATAGTATGGACGGAGAAAAACTAACAAAAGCAATTACTTTGAAATTTGGAAATCTATCCAGTGGTCAAAAACTTTCAGCATGTCATTTTGAACTAATATGTACTGCTAAAAATTTAGGTGCCTATACAGACCACAATATCGCAACTGAATGTTTTATTAAATCATTAAATAGAAAACTAGAGCATGTTGATGTTCCTGATGTAAAATTTGAAGCAGAAGTTGGAAGAATGATAACAATAGAAGGTGACACTCCTTTAACAAATAGATATTTTTATATTGCAGACCCTGCCAAAAAACCTTTAGATGTAGACCCTCTGCCTAGAGGTAGTATTAATAATTGTGGAGATTGTGAAGCTGACCCCACCGCTCCTAGTGTAGAAAGGTGTAGATGTGGTTTAGACAATGAAATTGTTAATCCAAGAGATAGTCTTGTTACAATTATTGCTTATGCAAATGGTGAAGAATGTTTTGAAGATACTAATAGAAACGAAGAATTTGATATTGGAGAAATCGTAGTAGGAACATTTCTTGGAGAACCATTTATTGATGAAAATGATAATGGTAAAAGAGATGAAAACTTACTAAATGGTACTCATAAAGAACCTTATGTAGATTCATTTGGTGGAGCAAACAATAAGTATGATGATGAAGATGGAACATGGAATGATGATATTACAGTTTGGACACAAACCAAAATATTATTAACAGGTTCTCCAGATGAATCCACAACAACTACAAGATTTGAAACAACTAATGGAGACTATATAAACTGGGTTAATGGTGATGATGCTGGAATACATTGTAATGGAAGTAAAGTTTACTATTTCTACTTGATGGATAAATACATGAACCCAATTGCAACAAATGAAAATGAATCAATAATGACTATAACAATGTCTGGAGATGATATTGTAGGAAATTACAATAAAGAAAACTCTGAACTTCATTTTAATGAAGATAAAGATGGTTTTGAAATGGCTGAAAATGGAGAAATCATTAAATTTAATATTGACGACCAAGACTCTGGTTTTAAATATATTGCTAAAGTAGAACATGCTGAAGGTGAAGGTTGCAAAGATTATGAAGGAACAGAAGCATATAATGTAAGAGTAGAAATAACAACTTTTCCAGGCTTAAAAAACTCCGAATATCCTTTTTCAGGAGAAGAGAGAACTACAATCAAAAAAGTATGGGAATTTGTAGGAAGAATAAACAAATAAATGCCACTTTTAGATAAGTTACTTATAGAAAATTCAGATAAAATATTAATTGCTTTTTCAGGTGGTAAAGACTCTGTCGTTCTTCTTGATATACTATCAAAAACTATAAATAAAGAAAAGATTGCAATTGCTCACATAGACCATGAAATTAGAGAGTCAAGTTATAAAGACGCTTTATTTTCTAAAGAAATAGCAAAAAAATATAAAGTTAAATTTTTTGAAAAGAAACTTTCATTAAGCAATTTAAAATCAAATACAGAAGCCATTGCAAGAGAGAAAAGATATCAGGCTCTTTATGAAATTGCTAAAAACAATGAATATGATAAAATTGCAACAGCACATACTAAATCAGATAATATAGAACAGTTTTTTATAAAATTATACCGGGGTAGTTCACTAAATGGTTTAGGTGGCATTAAAAAAGAAATAAATATTATTATCCGTCCATTACTAGATTTTACAAGTAATGACATTAAGGATTATATTAAAAAACACCACTTAAAACATATAGAAGATGAAACGAATAAGGAAAGTATATATTTAAGAAATAAGATTAGAAATGAAATTCTTCCTGAATTAAATATCCCTAACTATGACTTAAATACACATATTATAAATTTAATGAAGCAAATAAATAAAGATAATGAATATTTCAATGAAATACTAGAGAAATTTGTAAAAAAAATATATAATTTTGATAATTTTTTGTTTTTTGATAATTCACTCCTTCTAAATCAACCAGATAGTATAAAATCCAGATTCATACATTTAATATTACTTCGTTTTTTCAATACTAATAGTAATTACAATAAAATAACTGATATATCTAATAGTATCTCAACTGTAGTAAAGATTCAAATAAGTAAAGAGCTTAATTTTTATTCTGATAAAAATTATACTGCATTTGTTAGTAGTAATAATTCATTATTATCAATTAAAGATACTGAAAAAATTTTTAATATAATAAAAGATAAAATAAGTTATTTTAGAAATTGTAATATAAATGAATTGTTAATAAATGAAAATATTAAATTAATAAACTTTAAAAATGGAGATAAATTTAAAAAATATAATAATAAAACAATAAAACTTAAAGATATCTTCATAGATCATAAGATTCCTGTTTTTCTAAGAAAATCATGGCCATTACTATCACTAAATGAGCAAATTATCGCTATTCCATTCATTGAAAAGGGAAATTACTACAATCCAAGTAACAAAAAATAGTATAATTAATAAGAAAGTCAAAAATCAGACACTATTAAAACTTTAAGCTTATATAGTATTTGCTTATAAAATCTAGAAAATATTAAAAAATAAAGTATGGAAAATACTTTGCTAAAATCATCAACATATAAAGAGGAGGTACTATGAAGTTTTTTTTAGTTATATCAATATTATTTGCGAATATAATTTTTGCAGAATCAACAAACACAGTTTTAGAATCATCTTTAAAAGAAAACAGCTTATCAGCAGATGCTATTCTTGTTATGGATACAGAACCAAACAGTAAAGATGTTTTCTTATCATATAACAATGATTTACTGATAATAACAGTAAGAAATGCAATGATGGTAAAAAAACAATCATACCCTAAAACAAGTGATAAAAGAATATTAAGAACTCTTGTACATTCTCCAAATTTAAACAGAATTGATTACAGGATTAGATTTCAAAATGCTAAGCTTGTTAAACCTGAATTAAATGAAATTATTATAAAAAAGAATAAAATAATTGTAAAACTTTTTAAATCTCAAAAAGACATGCTCTTATTTCATTTACAAGAAAAGAACTCAATGAAAACAACAAATACTCCTCCTAAAAAAGCAGTAATACAAAAAAAACCTACTCCTATTCAAAAAGTAGTGACTAAAACTCAAAAAGCAGTAGTTAAAACGGAAAAGCCTACTTCTCTTCAAAAAGATAATACTCCAAAAAATCCAAAAGAAAAAAAGGCTCTTATTGCATCTCCTGCACCAACTTCATTTAATTCAACAATGTTTATGATACTTTTATTTTTAGGAGCAGTTGCCTTTTATCTTAAAAAAAGAAATGGCAATGTAACCCTTCCAAATAATGAGGGAGTTAAAATAATATCAACAAAATCTCTTGGAAATAAAAAACAATTGATTATGGTTGAAGCAAATGGAAACAAACTACTTCTTGCAACATCAGAAAATGGAGTTCAAGTACTTTCAGGATTAGAAAACTCTTCTGAAAATGACAATAATGAACTAGAATATACTCCTAAAAATAAAAAGAATAAATCACTTGAAGAAAATACATTTAAAACTGAACTTGATGAAGAAATTGATGAATTAGAAAGAAGTTTCTTTCAAAAAAAAGCTAGGAAAAATCCATATATTCAAGATTCAGAGCCTGAAGTTGTAACCCATTTTAGCAAGAAATTAAAAAATATAAGAAAACTATAATATGAAAAAATACTTATATATTGGACTATTCATAATTTTTAAAATTGACTTAATTGCTCAATCCCAGCTAAATATACCTGGTGGAGTTAAAGTAAGTTTCAGTGATAATCCGGCACAAGGTGAAGGTGTTACTACAATAAAAATATTATTAATATTAACTCTTTTAACTATTGCCCCTGCGATAATACTTGCAATGACATCATTTGCAAGAGTTGTAATCGTTCTATCATTTACCCGTCAGGCATTAGGAACTCAATCATTACCACCAAATCAAATAATTATAGGTTTATCATTATTTATAACTTTTTTTATTATGGGGCCAACTTTTACCCAAATAAATGACACCGCATTACAACCATATATTGAAGGTAAAATAGACAGAACAGTATTTTTAAATAATGCAAGCCAGCCTCTTAAAAAATTTATGTTTGCACAAGTTTATGATGAAGATTTAAAACTTTTTTTATCTCACTCAGGATTAAAAGATAAACCTAACAACTTAGAAGACTTATCTTTAAGAATTGTTATTCCTGCCTTTATAACTTCTGAAATTAAAAGAGGCTTTCAGATGGGATTTATGATTTTTATTCCATTCATCGTTCTTGATATTATTGTAGCATCTATTCTAATGTCAATGGGAATGATGATGTTACCACCTGCAATTATATCTCTACCATTAAAAATCATGCTCTTTGTACTTGTAAATGGCTGGGACTTAATTATAGGTTCATTGTTAAAAAGTTTTGCATAGATTTATTCAGAAAATGTATAAATTCTATCTTTATCTATTATAGCCATTCCAAAATCCTTAAAAAACTGATTCTTATATATAGAGTAGCTACCCATTACTCCATCATACTCTTCAATATGCTGTTTTTTTTCAAAAACATAGTAAATAATATTTACCATATCATATACTAATGCTTCATAAATAATCGTTTTCTTTTTAGCTATTTCATTTTTAAAAAGAGTTACAAATGGTGAATTTTCATAATCCAAATCAATGTTATATGGAGAAGGAAAAATAGAGCCATTAATATAAGGTGAATTATCTTCAAAAATCTCTTCATTATACCAAAAAGGTGTTCCAAACACCTGTACATATTTCTGTTTCTTGTTTAAATATTTATGATAAACTTGCTCCATCAATCTTTTATTATTTGTTTTTAGTGGTAAATCCCAGGCTGCAAGTATTGGTATAATATAGTTTATTTTTTTATCTGAAATAGGCAGGAATATTGCATCATAATCAAAAATAGGTTTCAATTTCAATTTTGATACTTCTAAATAATGTTTCTTTCTGTATGGATTAGTAATCATTTTTGATTTTCTTATATACTTCCTAAAATCAGCTCTCTTATAAGGTTTATCTCTCTGAACTAATTTAGATACCGGTTTATCAATATTACTTGCCTTGGGATTAAATATAACCTCAGTTGTCAACTCTGAGCCCATATAATCAACATAATATTTAAAATATTTATAATACTCTAATCCTATTTCAGTATATGGATAAAATATAGCAAATTTCTTATATCTTTTTCTTTCAATTGCATATTTTACAACAGAATATGCAATATTTTCAGGTGTAATAGATTGAATGTATAAATTTTTATAATCAAGGGCTATATCACTATTTGGAGATAAAGAAAAAACTAAAATCTTTTTTATATTTGCAACATCTGCAATATCTTTTGTATCCTCTGTTTGTAATCCACCAATAATAAATTTTATATCATTTTCAATTACAAAGTCATATAACTCCCCTTTTTTACTATCCATACGGCTTTCTGTATCAAAAAAAATCAAATTAAATGGCTCATCAAGTTCATCATTTGTTTTTACTATTGCATTTTTAATTTTTTTTCCAATATTTTCAAGTTCATTACTTAAAGGAAGAACAACAAGAATATTTCTGGAATTACTAATTGGAAACACTTTGTGATATGAAGTACCAGAATAGGTCTCAGTATCCTCACGACCAATACCTATCTCTTTGTAATTACTATCTATTTCAGCATTATCAATAGAAACATCTTTTGATAACTTAGTATTACTACCATCATCTGCATAAATTAATTCACCTGCTTTAACAGTGTTTTCATCGTTCTCTCCAGTAATCCATTCATCATTCTTTACAGAGTGATGACATGATGAAGATAGAGTTATCAACAAAGTTATCAACAAAATAATAAATAATTTCAAGTAGTTATTCACAATAGTTAATCTATTAAATTATTTTAATATGCTTTTATATTGTTTTATATATTCTTTTGCAGAATTTTTCCATGACAACTCTGTTTTCATAGCCGTTTTTATAAGAATATTAAATTCTTTATTATTATTAAATAAATCAACTGCTGTTTCTATAGATTTTAACATTTCCTGAGAATTATGCTCATAAAATTTAAAACCATTTGCTTTTTCTTTAGGAAATGAAATTATTGTATCATCAAGTCCACCAACAGCCTTTACAATAGGAATTGCTCCATAAGCCAAAGAATACATCTGATTTAAACCACATGGCTCATATTTTGATGGCATTAAAAACATATCTGCTCCAGCTTCCATTAAATGAGCAAGTTTATCATCATACTTTAATTTCACAGAAAACGTATCACTATACCTTTCCATTAAAGAAGATAATATCATTTCATAATTCTTTTCACCTGTGCCTAAAATAACTATGTTTAAGTTTAATTTTGATAAGTCTGCAGCAACAGATTCAAGTAAGTCAAAACCTTTTTGTGCTGTAAGTCTTGATATCATTGCAACTAAAGGTTTTTTAACATCTTTAAGGCCAAATTCTTTTAATACTTCTTTTTTATTTACCAGTTTTCCTTTTTTAACGGTTTTCAAATTATAATTTTTCTTAATTAAACTATCTTTTGACGGATTCCATATATTAGTATCAATTCCATTCAATATTCCTGTTAACTTATCTTTCATTTCTCTTAAAATACCATCAAGACCTTCTCCAAACTGAGGAGTTTTTATTTCTTCTGAATATTTAGGACTAACAGTTATAATTTTATCAGCATAATAGATACCTGCTTTTAAGAAGTTAAACTTTCCATAAAACTCCAATGGGCCACCTAAATAATGTAAATCATAAGAAAAACCAGCTCTTTCTATTTCAATTGCCTCATAAATTCCCTGATATGCAGCTCCAATATTATGAATAGTTAAAACTACTTTCGTATTTTTAAAAATATTTTCATCTTTATAAATTAATTTTACATAAGGAGCAACAAGTGCAGTATGACTATCATTTATATGTAATATATCATAGTTCAAGTTTAATACTTTCATTACTTCAAGAGTTGCTTTGGAAAAAAAGATATCTCTTATATGAGAATCTGTAAATGCCTTTCCTTCTTTATCTGTATATATCCCACTCCGATTGTATAATTCTTCATTATATATAAAAAATACATTAACTTTTTTATCAAGTTTAACCCTAAATAACTCAACGCTATAATCCTTGTCACCAACTTCAATATTTAAAGGTTTCCAATGGTTATATTTTCTTATTTTATATGCCTTTTTATCAATATCATGGTACATTGGCATAAAGATATTAACTTCTTCTTTTAATGAACTTAAAGCCAAAGGAAGAGCCGAAGAAACATCTCCTAATCCACCAACTTTTGCATAAGGAAAAACTTCTGTTGTAATAAATGCAATTTTCATATTTTTCTCCCAAGTAAAAACAATGTTTTATAACATATTTTCATAAAATTTGCTAGCATGTGTAGCTTTCTATATAATAAAAATATTGATTTTTATAAATTAGTAATTAAAATAGAAGTGATAATGTTAATTATGGAGATAAAATGTATAAAGTCGCAAAGGAAATAATGATATCAGCAACTCACAGAGTTAGAGAACATCAGGGAGGCTGTGAAAGAATTCATGGACATAACTGGAAAATTATTGTAACAGTTGGCTCAGAAATCTTAAATGAAATGGGAATGGTAATTGATTTTAAAGATTTAAAAAAAGCAATGCATAAAATTATAATGCCAATGGATCATAATGATATAAATACATACCCACCTTTTGATGTAATCAATCCAACATCTGAAAACTTGTGTAAATATATCTTTGATGAAATGAGCAAAGAATTAAATAATGATAGAATGAAAGTTACAAAAGTAAAGGTTTTTGAAACAGATACTTCTTATGCTTCTTATTCTGTTTAGTACTATTTGTAGGAGAAAAATATGGAAAAATTAAATTTACTTAACTCAAATGGAATTTATTATATTGAAAAATCAGGTATGAAACTAGCATTATCTTATCTTCAACCCTTTACGATTTATGATAAAAGTTATATTTCAATACAACTAAATAATAAGCCCATTATTAAATCAGATAAAAAAGGTGTTGACAGAATTTTGGATTCTCTTGAAGATATGACAGGAATGAAGCTAAATTTACCTCCCAATATGGGAGATATGGTTAAAAACATGTTTTCTGATAAGAATGCACTAAAGGATATGATGGGAAAATTTGGAATGGATGCATCAAAGTTAGAAAACATGAATATGAACTTTGATTTAGATAGCAATGAAGCTTTCGACCAGGTCTTAACAACATACAGCCAAAAAGCAGGAATAAAGTTTGATGCAATATTGGGTGCAGATATATTAAATAAGTTTATTATTCTTTTAGAGTTCAAAAATAACAGTATTACATTCTTTTCTGAAAAAACAGAAGTAGGCGAAGTAGTTGGAACTTCTTATCACATTACAAATATAGATAAAGAGGGTTATATTGTGTCAACTATTTCATTATTTGAAATTAATGAATTAAAAGTTAAGTCTATATTCGATTTTAATGGAAAGTATACTTATCTTAATAAAGACTTATACAATGACTTGGTAATGAAATACCCTGAAATGCCAGAAAGCAAAATAGATACAGACTATTTGTCTCATTTAGGAACAATAAATGATACCTTTTTTAAATTAAATATTAAAGGAGAGCATTTGGATACAAAAGCATGGATAGGAAAGCTACCTGAGCTTGCAGGAGCTCTTTCTGATGGCTTAAAAGAATTAAAAGGCAGTATTGAGAGCTATGTACCCTTAAGCTTCTTTAAGGAAGGTGTTTTAATTGATGGAATAAATAAAAAATTTGGATATAAAAAATAACTAATCAATTAATATTTTTAACAATTCTTCTTTTAATAACGGAATAAAAACATTTAATATAAAACCAATAGATATCTTTTGGGTATCGATAAGTAAACCAATTAAATAATCAGTATTTTCTATTTGTTCCACTATTATAATTTTATTATTCTCAAGCCTAACTTGATATTGGTTCATTGTAAATGAAAATCTTTTATTATAGATTGTTTGAATTATAGATTCAAAAATATCATAGAGCAAATCACAAAAATCAATTACTTCACAATTATGAAGAGCAATTATTTTATTTTTACTATTTTCATCTTTCAGAACTGCAAGAGTTTCTATATTATAGTCAATTATGAGTTCATTTATGATATCCTTAACAAGCTTATTTTCATTTTTCACATCGATATATAAAATTTTATTCTTAATAAATATTTTTTGAATTTCATCATATTTACAGTTAAATTCTATTTTAGATAATTCTTCTTCCCTAATTTCATGTTTTTTATCTATATATTCTGTAACTTTTAATAAAATATTACCAGAATATTCAATATTTGGTTCAATAAACTCTTTTATATCTATTTCTTTAAAATGTAAACCACTTTTCCACGAACAAATATTATAAAAAGCCAACTCACCTTTATTTCCAAGGTAATCAATTGAAAATACTATCTTACCCGTACGAATAATAATAAGTCCTAGTTTATTTTTAGACCTAATTACCACCGTTTTACTCTTATTTATGGTCAACATTAATTGAAGATAATCTAATAGTGACAAATCTTTAATAGACGCAATATTATTATAAATCATCCTATTCCTATTAAATAATATTAACTATATAATTTTTCAAATCCAAATGCAAGATTTTATCAATTTTAAATATAGTCTACTAAAATGAATAGCTTAGGAGATATATTATAATTTTTTCTGAAAAATCTTTTGATTTTTAATGTTAATTCTATTTCTAATAAATCTTTTTTAGATAAATCAATCTTTTCAATTGATTTAAAAATAACTTCTTCTACTTTTTCCATAATTATTTTATTATGTTTCTCATCAACAAAACCTTCAATTTTTATTATAGGTCTTTTAAATACAAAATAATCTTTTTTATCAATAATTAAAGAGATTATTGCAATTCCCAGTTTTAAATTATCCCTTTTCTTCAATAAACGATAATCCATGTCATCAAAACCAGTTATATCCAAAAATTTTTTATCAAGTTCAATATTTTTATATCTTTTTAAATTCGATTTGGAATATTTAAATATATCACCGATTATAGGAATTAAGATTTTTTTTATTTTTAATTCAGAAGCAATACTTTCAAGTGCTTTTTGCTGAAATAATGTTCCATGAATAGGTATAAGATTTTTAGGTTGTAGAATATTTAAAACTTTTATAATTCCTTCTGCATTTGCATGTCCAGATGCATGAATATTATCATCTGTTTTTATTGACTTAAGAATTGCACCTTTTTTTAATAATTGATTTTTAACTTTAAAAATATCTTTTTCATTACCTGGAATAGTTTTACTAGAATATATAACGGTATCACCTTTATTAATATAAACACCCTTATATTGATTATATGAAATACTTGTTAAGGCTGATGTTAATTCACCCTGACTACCTGCAATTATAAAAATTACTTTTAAATTTTCAGGCTCTTCAATATTTTGATTTTCATTTAATAATTCATTATACTCAGTAATTGTAATAATATTCTTTCTATTTATTCTTATATCTGATTCTTCAGCTAATGTGATATACTTATCTATACTTCTTCCTAATAATACAAGAGGAAAATCAAGTTTATTTATTGTATTTACTATATTTAAGATTCGTTCAATATTTGAAGAAAACATTGTTATAAAAATATTTTTTTTACTTTCAATAATTATATTTTCAATAGAATTTATAACATCTGACTCAGAAAGGTTAATATCATAATCAATATTTGCATTTGTGCTGTCAATTAAAGCAATATCTGTTTTTTTACAATACTTATTTAGATTTTTTAAAAATTTTTCTGTTTTAATACTATTTTCATCTATCTTAAAATCAGAAGAATGAAATATATTAACATTATTATTTGAAATTCTTAGTGAATAGGAGTCTATTATTGAATGATCATTCTCTATAAATTTAACATTAAAATTTCCGATTTCGTATTCTGATAAATCTTCTGCAACTTCAAATGTTGGATAAAAATTTATCTTTCGAGAAAATGAAATCTTTTTTTTAATTAATGCAATTGTAAATCTTGATGCAATAATTCGAAGAGGCATCCTATTTATCAAATTTACTATTCCACCAATATGATCTTCATGTCCATGAGTAACAATTAAAACTTTAAATTTTTCATAATTTTTTAATATGAAATCATAATCAGGATAAAAATAAGTTACTCCATGATGATAAAAATCTGGAAACATTGCTCCAAAATCAACTAAAAATCCATCTTGTTTATCATAGTAACAAGTTAAATTTTCACCAAACTCGTCAACTCCACCAAAAAAGCCAATTTTTATATCATTCATTGATTCATTCCTAAATTCTCTGAAAGAAAATCTATATTTTTTAACATTAATTCAAGAAATGAATCCTTAAATCTATTGAAATCATACTGAAAAATATAATAATACTCTGACTTAAATCTAGTTGATAAAATAAGTGGTAAATAATCATTTTTCATTAAATAAAGATTTCCTATAAGCCTAAGTGCTAGACCATTAAAAAAAGGATATATTTTAAATAAATTATATGTTAAAAAGCAATAATTTTCTAATACGGTAAAGTCATTTTTACTAAATTTATCAAAAAGTTCACTTACTTCTCTATCAAGTACCTTAAAATCAGATACTTCATGTAAAAAATGACGATGTATAATATTTTTTTCTCTGAAACTATATTCATTATTTATTAATTTATTTATTTCAATAAGCAAGTTCTTATTTATTTCCAGTTTATACGGAGAATAAAAGAACTTATCTATTACTTCTGATAAACTTTGAACATAGTTATCATAATCATTGTTTGTTTCTAAAATATTGTCATATAAGAGCTCTTCTTTTATTAGATGATTTTTTAATTTTTTAATGAATTCTTCAAAGTTATCATAGTTTTTTAAAATAAACTTCAAAAACTCTTCTGTTTTTGAATCTATTTTTAATTGATCTTTAATCATAAATCCTCTAAATTCAAATTCTTATAATTTTCAATAAGCTCTTCTGTTGATTGATCTGAATAAGTGATTTTATTAAGTATAGAATTTACTTTTTGAGTATATTCACTTCTATCATCCAAGGCAAAAACTATATTTGGAACTTTTCTAAGATTAATATGTTTTGTTATACTTGACTTTATTACAGGTATTACCTTTTGAAGGGATTTAGTTAAATCATCTTTATTTTTACCATCAGTTTGATAATAAACTTTTATATATGATAAATCCCTTGAAACAACTACTTCCCGAATTATTATATTTTTAAGTAATGGATTATTAACCTGATATAGAAAAAATTCTTTTATTATTTTAAAAAATTCTTTTTTTAATCTTTCCTGTCTTAAAGACATATTTATCCCTTTATTGTTTTTCTTCTTCTAAAATATATGATTCAATGATATCACCAATTTTAATATCATTATATTTTTGTAAACCTAAACCACATTCAAACCCTTCTTTTACTTCTTTTGCATCATCTTTAAATCTCTTTAAGGACTTTAAAGTATCATCAGCAATAACTACGCTATCCCTGATTACTCTAACATTTGAATTTCTTAGTATTTTACCTTTTTTAACCATACAACCAGCAATTGTACCGACTTTAGGAATATTAAAAGTTGTTAGTATCTCAGCATGTCCAAGAATAACTTCTTTAATTATTGGCTCTAACATCCCCTTAGTTAATCTTTCAATTTCTTCTTCCATATTATATATAATTGAATATAATCTTATTTCAATACCATTTTTATCAGCAAGCTCTCTTACTCTTGTTGCTGGTCTAACATTAAAACCAATAACTAAAGCATTTGATGCAAGAGCTAGATTTATATCATTTTCAAGTATTGCACCAGCTGCGGCATGAATAACATTAACTTTAACTTCTTCATTACTTAATCTTACAAGAACTGCTTTAACAGCTTCTACAGAACCCTGAACATCAGCTTTAACAACAATTCTAAGTTCTTTCATCTCATTTTCTTTAAGCTGTTCAAATAAATTCTCTGCTGATAACATAGATTTTCTTTTTAATTCTTCATCTCTTATTTTATTACTATAGTGAGTAGCAATTTGTTTGGCTGTTTTTTCATCACTTGTCGCAAGTAATGGTTCACCTGCAAGTGGTACTCCACTAAGACCAAGGATAGAAACAGGAATAGATGGACCTGCATATTTAATACTATTTCCTTTATCGTCAAACATTGCTCTGATCTTTCCATATATTTCACCTGCAACAACAAAATCTCCAATTCTAAGATGTCCCTCTTGAATTAAGGCATTTGTAACTGCACCACGACCTTTATCTATAAATGCTTCCACAACCGTTGCTTTTGCAGGTATGTCTTCTGTTGCTGTTAGCTCAAGCATTTCTGCCTGTAATAAAACATTCTCCAGTAGATTTTCAATACCAATCTTTTGCTTAGCAGAAATTTCACATATAATAGTATCCCCACCCCAGTCTTCACTAACTAAATTATAAACAGTAAGTTCTTCTTTTATTTTAGATATATTAATTCCTGGCTTATCGATTTTGTTAATTGCAACAATAATTGGAACTTTTGCAGCTTGTGCATGATTTATTGCTTCTACAGTTTGAGGCATAATACCATCATCTGCAGCAACAATTAAAATTACAATATCAGTTACATTTGCTCCTCTTGCTCTCATTGAGGTAAAAGCTTCATGCCCAGGAGTATCTAGAAAAGTAATTCTTCCTCCTTCTGTTTCAACTGAATATGCCCCAATATGCTGAGTAATTCCACCTGCTTCAGTATCAATTACATTAGTTTTCCTGATTGCATCAAGTAATTTTGTTTTACCATGGTCTACATGCCCCATAACTGTTACAATAGGAGCTCTTTCCTTTTTCTCCAGATTAAAATCTTTCTCTTCAATTTTTGCATTAATTATTTTTTCAGCATCAAAAGTTTCAAGTTGAATTTCATATCCAAGTTCATTTGCAAGAAGAGTTGCAGTATCAATATCAATTGCTTGATTTATTGTAGCCATCACACCAAGTTTAAATAAATTCTGTATTAAAGTTGCTGCTTTAATATTCATTTCTTTAGCTAAATTAGCAAGAATAATTGTTTCATTTGTTAATTTAATTATCCTTTTAATTGCCTTAGGCACAGTAATTTCAGTTGTTTTAAAAACTTTCTTAACCTTCTTTTTACCTCTTCTTCTTTTTTTAGATGTATCATATCCATCTAATTCCATTGCTTCAAGCTGAGCAGAACTATAAACCTTTGTTTTCTGATTATTTTTCCTTTTTTCAGCTTTCTTTTTCTTTCTATCATTATAATCTTCGTTAGTATTAGTTTTATTTTCATATTTTTTTCTAGCAAATTTATTTGTTTCTGCGTTTGTAACATCTGGTGCAACAGGAATATTACTTGCAGGCTTTTTCTTGTATCTATTATCACTATTATTATATGATTTTTTATAACCACCTTCTTTTTTATCATCTTTACGAGGCCTAGAACTAGAATAGTTCTTATCGGTTTTTTCATTTTTCATATTATATGTGACTTTTTTAGAAGGCCTAGAAATAATTACTGCATTATTTGAACTTGGTTTTTTATTCGGATTAAGTTTTTCTTCTTTTTTCTTATCTCCACTTGATTGAGTTGGCAGGTCTTTTACCTGCTTTTTATTATCAGCAGATTTATTTACTTGTTCTTTAACTTTTACTTCTACCTTCTCCTCTTTTTCAACCTTAGGTTTTAAGTTCTTCTTTGATTCAACTTTAAACTCAACATTAACCTCTTTTTTAACTTCTTCAGTCTTAAGCTCAGGTTTAACTTCTGATTTAGTTTGAATACTTTTTTCTTCTTTAGCTTCTTTAACCTCTGTCTCTTTTTTAACTTCTTTTTTGACTTCAGTTTCTTCTTTTTTAGTTTCAGAGTTTAATTCTGCAACTTTCACCTCTTCAACTTTAGGTTTTTTTCTTTTTCTAACTTTAAATTTCTTACCATCCTTTGTAACAGTTTTAGTACCTTCTGATTTTTTACTTTTATTTTCAGAGATAACATTTAACTTTTCTTTTATTTTTTCAATATCTGTAACTTCAAGATGAGTATATGATTTAACCTCATCAAAAGTAAAATTTGTTCCAGATGCCTTCATTCCACCTATTAATTCTTGCAATTCAGTAAATGTTTTTCCAACTTCACTAGCAAAACTTAAAATATCACTTGCCATACTCTTTTACTCCTGAGAAAACAGTATATTATACTGAGAGAGAACTCTTTTAAAGTTTAAATCTTTTATTTTCTTTATTCCAAGTGCAACAACATATGATTTATTTACACTTTTCCCTAACTCTATTCTATTTACACCAATATAATCAAAATCAATATTATCATTATTAATACTTTTTAATTTCTTCAATGATGATTCTGATATATCAGATGATATTATTGTATGTTTGATATTATTTTTATTAAGCATAATATCCTTTACCCCAATAATTATATCTTTATTCAAATATAATATATTTATCATTTTTAATATATATTTGGTAAAGTTATCTTTCAATCTATCTAAATTTTCTAATTTATTAAATTGAAAATCAAGTTTGAATTTCTTTTTTCTGGTAATTATTTTATCAATACAATTTAAATCATAACAAACATAATAACCTCTTCCGTCTATTTTTTGAGAAATATCAAAAAACAGATGATTATCAATTACTACTAATCTAATCAACTCAGGTTTATTCATCTTTTTAGAACAAACCATACAAGTTCTTTCTGGAATGTTATTCTTTATTTTGACTCCTTAATAATTGTTTTGCAGCATTCATAAGTTGTCTTGATTTCAGTAAAGAAAACTTAGTTTTATTTGAAAACTCTTCAATTGAGTTATCGCTAAGTAAATCTTCCAATGAATAATACCCTGCAACATTAAGTTTAATCCAAATTTTTTCGTCCATACCAGGAAGAGACAAGACTAACTCTTCTTTAGAAACAAAAGCAGGTTCTTCTTTTTCTTCTTCATCTTCTTTTTCTTCATCATATTCAGAAGAATTTTCAATATATGATTTTAGAAGTTGTTTCTTTTCCCACTCTAAATTTATACCACTATTACTTAATGCTTCTCTTGCTTCAGCTTTTATTTTATTAATTAACACTTCATTTAAGCCTGGAATCATAGGATAATCATCAACATCTGTTTCAGCTAAATCCTCAAGAGTTTTAAAACCCATCTTATAAAGAGCCATTGCATCATCACTCTCTAAACTTTTAAGTTCTGATAACTGAGCAAGTCCTTTTTCTTCTATTTTTTGATAATCCTGCTCTGATATAATTCTGAGTTCCCAATTAACAAGTTTACTTGCTAATTTCACATTCTGGCCTCTTTTACCAATAGCTAATGACAACTGCTCATTAGGAACAATTATATCCATAACTCTATTAGATTCATCCTGAACAACCTGAAGTACACCTGCAGGAGCTATTGCATTACATGCAAACTTCACTTCATTTGGAGACCAAACTACAATATCAACTTTTTCACCCTTTAATTCCATTACAATATTTTTTACTCTTTGACCTTTAAGACCTACACAAGCTCCAACAGGATCAGTATCAGGGTCAGTTGAGTAAACCGCAACTTTTGCCCTTCCACCTGGATCTCTTACAGCATCTTTAATTTCAACAATTCCATCAAGTATTTCGGGAACTTCTCTTTCAAATAATCTAATTAAAAATGCAGGATCTTTTCTTGAAAGCTTTATGATATAACCATCTTTAGGATTTTCCTCTACTTTACTGATGATTGTTTGAATTGTATCACCTGGTCTAAGAATTTCTTTTTCCGGTTTATCCTTACTGTACAACACAGCCTCTGTTCTACCAATATCAATAACATAAGCACCCATTCTAGTATAATCACCTTCAATTGTTTTAATTGTACCAGTAATTAATTCTCCGAGCCTATACTTGAATTCATCATATAGCTTTTTACGCTCCACTTCTCTTATCTTTTTTATTATATAAGATCTGGCAACATAAGCATCAATTCTCGTATTCATTTCAAATGGCATTCCAAGATCTGAACCAATAGTAAGTTCAGGATCTATTTCAAGAGCCTCTGTTAATGTTATTTCAGAAAACTTATTACTTACTGATTCAACAACAGTTTTATACTGATACAACATAAATCTCTCTTCATCTTCATCATATTCACATTCTAAATCTAAATCTGGAGAAATCTTCTTTTTTGCAGTATCAATTAAAGCTTCCTGTATTGCTTCTTTAATAAGTTCAGCATCAATATCCTTATCTCTTGATAATATCTCTAATGCTTCAGTAAGGTCAATTTTTACACCTTCACCTTTTTTTCCTTTAGTCCTCTTTTTAGGCATATCTACTCCTAAAATTTATAAATAATATTTGCCTTTTTAATTGCTTTAAAAGCAATTAAAATTTCTTTATCATCAATGGTTAAAATAATTTTATCATCATTAACACCATTTAATAATCCTTTATACCTTATTCTGTTCTTATCAATATGTTCCTCTGGAGCATTAAGAACAATTTTCACATTATTATTCTTAAAACGCTCAAAATCTTCCAACTTAACAAGTGGTCTATTCACTCCTGGAGATGATACCTCTAAGGTATAAGCATCATTTAAATTCAGTTCATCATCATCTAAAAATGGAGAGATACCTTTACTAACAAAAGAACAATCATCTAGGTTAATACCATCAGGTTTGTCTATTAGAACCCTAAGAACCCAGTTAAAACCTTCCTTTTGATAGGTTAAATTAACAAGTTCATACTTTGTATCATCTAAGTACTTCTCTACTAATCTAAAAAGCTTACTCTTTAAGCTCATTACACTCCTAAATAATTGGAAACCGTAAAACAGACAAAACATAAATAACATAAAAAGCTAAAATTATCAAGTTATTTTTAAAGAGAGATTGTTAAATTAAATTAGAAAGAGAAAGAAGTTGTAACATAGAAGCTATCATTTGTAATAAAGGGCGAAATAGTTAAGTTTTTAGAACTTTTATCTGGTTCTCCCTCAAAAAAATATAATATTGAACCTGTTACAATTAGAGCACCTCCAGAGATTAATAATGTATTCCTAATAATTTGTCTACTCGTGTAAGTATCATTATAGTAATCAAGTTTTTCATCACTAAGATTGCCTTCCTTAAGTTTTCCACTATTAAAATCATCTTCATAAGAAGAAACATATAAAAAATGGTAAACAATTCCTCCAGTAAGCAAAGCAGTACCGGTTCCTAATGAAATCCATGTAAAAAGCTTACTTCCAGATTTGGCCTCACTATTATCCAAAGCCTCTTTTTTAGTAAAAGTATCATTATTTTCTAGCTTAGTATTAAACTTACTATATTTCTTTAATAATTTATTCGCCAAAAACTTAATTAGAGGTATCAATTTATCTTCATTTGCAGGAATCGTTTCAGAAACTCTATTTTCAACAGTAGCATTTTTAATATTCATTAACTTTAGTGTAACAACATAAGATGAACCAAGCTTTCCAACATGTCCTAATACAACTTTATCAACACCAAGAGCTCCACCTATTTCAGCCATACAAGAAGTATCATCACAACCCGCAAGTTCTTTTTCTGTTTCATACTGAACCATTGATGAAATATCCGTTTTAGAAATAACTGATAGATTTGAATAATTCTGAAACTCAGTTAAAATTAATTCATATAAAAGAGTCACAACACCTTTATCTATCCCATTTTCAGCCTTCAAATCCATAACAGATATTTTTATTTTAGTTGCATCACCTTGAGGCTTTTCTGCAAAAATAAAATTTGACAAGGTAAAAACTAGAAGTATTATTAAATATTTCATTGACACTCTCCTTATTAAAAAACCTTTATTCCTATGGAGTAGGATAGGGTAGATGCCCAATAAATCCAAACTAAAGATGCAAAAACAACCAATCTTTTATCCATGTTTTAAAACTCCATATAGAGACCTGCACCGACATCCATTAAAACAGAAATATCTGGTACAATTAAATTAATTTTAGCAGAAGTTGATAAGCCAATATTATCACTAAACATAAATACTGATGTTATCCCTCCAAAAATAAATATATCTCCATGAACAAGTATATCATTACCTTGTTCTGGATACGCATTACTAACATCAACACGATACTTTACAGTACCATATCCAGCTCCAAAATCAGTAAACAACTTATAATCTTTTGCATTATAAATTAACACCTGTCCCTTTAGTGCAACATTCCATGCAGACTCAATTATTTGATATCTACCTGTTACTCCAATCATAACCTCTGGAGTTATATAAAATAATAAATCAGGAGCAACCCATGCAGGCGACCAAGCTAATCCAGGTTCTATTTTTAATGATGTATATTTAGGGTCACCATGAGCAATACCTACACCAGTACCAACCTCAACTTTAAATCCAACAAGAGGAAACTTATCATCTGTTTTTTTAACAGTTTTTTTAGTATCTTTTTTAGAACCATGCTCATCATCAAGATCATCATCAAGATCAAGATCAAGATCAGAATCAGAAACACCTGTGTCTATTATCTTTATATTAAATGGTTTAGATTCAGTACCAGCTCTTGCAACTGGATTAAAATCGTTATCTATCATTAATACATAAAGCTTTAAATTATTATCCGGAATACTTAAATTTGGGACTACTCCAACATATTCATTATTTTCAGATCTTGTTAAATCAAGTGATTCATAATTCTTACTCCCTTTACTTACAAACATAACCTGAATATTGTATTCTGATGGAGGAAGAGGATTCACCTTTACTTTTATTTTTAAAGGTTTATTCTTAGAGTAACTTTTAGGTGGAGTATATGTTAACTTATAGGTAATTGTATCAAAGGTAAATGATTCATCAGTCTTTTCAGAAGCCTCTTTAGCTTTTTTAAAAGCAATATCTGTTTCTTCTGATGAAAAATTTTCAGGTATTTTAACATCTGGATTTAGTACAAGAGCTTTTTTAAAAAAAGTAACTGCTTCGCCACCATCCTCAATCATAATATTAAGAACACCTGCAGATATATAAATATCTGCAAATCTCTTATTAGTTAGCTTATAACTTTCTATTAATGATATTGCTTTTAACAGGCTTTTTTTAGCTTTATCTGTATCAAGTTCATCAAGTGATGTATTCGCTATTTTATGATATTTATCAACAGCCTTTAATGCTGATCGTTTGCTATATCCATGAACATTAAAAGATATGCTCAAAAACAATAGCATTAAAAAAAATCTTTTCATTGTATTATTCCTATTTTACAATATTAAATTCAACTCTTCTGTTACTTTCTCTACCTTTTCTACTTTTATTAGAAGCAATAGGCTTTTCTTCACCATATCCAACTGATTCAAGTTGTTCTGACTCAACACCCTTCTTGATAAGGTATTTCCTAACAGAATCAGCTCTTTTCTGAGATAATTTCTTATTATATCTTGCAGAACCCCGGCTATCAGTATGTCCTTCAATTCTAACCTTAATATTCTTTCTGCTAAGAAGAGCATCTGCAATTTGATTTAGCATATTAAATGACTTGCTTCTAATTACAGCTTTTCCACTTGCAAAATAAACCTTCTGTTTTAATTCAATTTTATCTGCTTTCACTTCAATTAAAGTATACTTCTTAGGTCCTTCTTCTGGGCAACCATCTTCATCTTCAAAATTATCCTTATCTTCAGGCTCAAGAGGACACTTATCACTGGATATACAGATATCCTTAAACTTTTCTGCAAGTGCAGGATCCTTACTTACCCATGGATCACAAATACCATCTTTATCATTATCTAAATCCGGACAACCATCTTCATCTTCAAAACCATCTTTATCTTCTGCATCATTAGGACACTTATCTTGTTTATCTAAAAATCCATCTTTATCATTATCTGGGTCTGGACAACCATCTTCATCTTCAAACATATCAACATCTTCTGGAATAAGAGGACACTTATCTTGTAGGTCCAGTACACCATCTTTATCATTATCTAAGTCTGGACAACCATCTTCATCTTCAAAACCATCTTTATCTTCTGCATTTTCTGGACATTTATCTACATCATCATAGATTCCGTCACCATCTTTATCAAAATCAGGACATCCATCTTCATCCTTATTTCCATTAATTACTTCTGGCTCATTTGGACATTGATCTTCCCCTTTACATATATCTTTATATTTTTCTAATTCACCATTTTTACTTACCCAAGGATCACAAATACCATCTTTATCATTATCTGGATCTGGACAACCATCCTCATCTTCGAACTGATCTTTATCTTCTGGAATATTAACACATTTATCATGCTGGTTAAGAATACCATCTTTATCATTATCTACAATTTCACATGGCTTGGATTTTTTCAATGCAATATTAATAAATTTTCTAGCTTTTACAATATGAATATTAGCTTGTCTCCAATCACCTTGTGCAAGTTCTGCTTCAGCAAATTCACGATTTGCCTCAGCTAAAGCAAGTTCTTTAGGTCCACAACCTAATTTTAAAGCATTTTGCTTTCTTGCTTTTTCTATTTTTTGTTCAATAATATGACTTTCTTCTCTAATTTTTGATGCATGAGCACAACTTATAAAGAAAATTGAAAAAATAATAAGTAATGGTAATAATAATTTAATTTTCATTGCTAAATTCTCCTAATCCAAATCATCTGAATTGCTATTCTGTTTAATTTGTCCTCTTTGATTTTCCAGCTTTTGCTTATCAACTTTATTTAATGTCTCTACATCAACTGATTCATCTCTGTCGTCAAGGGCATCCTTTTCAAGTTTTAAATTATTTTCTTCGAGAAGACCTGACTGATCTTTTTCTGCAATAAGCTTAGCTTTTCTAGCTAATTCAACTGCCTTTTTAGCAAAAACACTCGCTTCTTTAAAATCAGAGTAAGCCCTTTCATCTTTAGCTTTATATAAATAAGCCTTTGCCTTATAAAACTCATAAGGAGCTTTTTTACTAGCTTGCACTCTATGAGCCATTCTGATTTCAACCTCAGCTTTGTTTATTTCCATTGTAGATTGAACTGGACCACATCCAGACATTAAAAAAATTAAAGAAATAATTAAAAAAATATATTTCACATTGCCTCCAAAATAAGTATAAAACAACTAGACATTCTAACAAAGGCTTATTATAAAGTCAAGTTTTGATTATTCTATTTTTTCTTTATCCTTTCCAAACAAAGCTTTATCAACAATATTATATCCAATATATAAAACAACTGCTACAATAACAGCATAAATAACAGCTTTAAGCAATTTAAAAACAATATATGCAACAATCAGGGTAAGAATAATTACTATAACCTGTTTTAAATTTTTATTCATAATATTCTCCAATAATAACCTATTAAATATAGGATAATAAGATAAAAAAATCAAGAATTTTAAAATTCCTACAATTATTTTATGGATTTTTATCACTTCAATTGCAATATATATATATTTATAGTATAAAAGAACTTGTTTAATTATTTATTATATAGGGGTAAACATGATTAGTTATAAAGACTTAGGACTTGTTAATTCAAGAGAAATATTTAAAAAAGCTTTTGAGGGAAAATATGCAATCCCAGCATATAACTTTAATAATTTAGAACAATTACAAGCAATTGTTAAAGGGTGTGTTGAATCAAACTCTCCAGTTATTATGCAAGTTTCTAAAGGTGCAAGAGCTTATGCAAATGAAATATTATTAAGATATATGGCTCAGGGAGCTGTAGAATATGCAAAAGAATTAGGTAAAAATATTCCCATAGTATTACATTTAGATCATGGAGACTCATTTGAAACAGCTAAGTCATGTATTGATTCTGGCTTTAGTTCTGTTATGATTGATGGATCTCACTTACCTTATGAAGAAAATGTAGCCCTAACTAAAAAAGTGGTAGAGTATGCTCATAAATATGATGTAACAGTAGAAGGAGAACTTGGAGTTCTTGCTGGTATTGAAGATGAAGTCTCACATGAAAAATCAAGCTATACAAGACCAGAAGAAGTTGAAGATTTTGTAAAGAAAACAGGTGTTGATTCTCTTGCAATTTCTATTGGAACAAGCCACGGAGCTTATAAGTTTAAGCCAGGTGAAGATATCCAGTTAAGATTTGATATTCTTAAAGAAATTGAAAAAATGATTCCTGGTTTCCCAATTGTCTTACATGGTGCATCATCTGTTGTACAGGAATATGTTAAAATTATAAATGAGAATGGAGGAGAGCTAAAAGATGCAATTGGTGTTCCTGAAGAGCAATTAAGAGAAGCTGCTGCATCTGCTGTTTGTAAAATAAATATTGATTCAGATGGTCGTTTAGCAATGACTGCAATGGTAAGAAAAGTTTTAAAAGAGAATAAAGGTGAATTTGACCCAAGAAAATATTTAGGCAAAGGCAGAGATGAGCTAGTTAGTTTAATTAAACATAAAAACGAGCATGTTTTAGGAAGTGCAGGAAAAGCTTAGTGTTCTTTGCTCAGGTCGTAAGGGTCAACATGAACAATTACATGTATAGCCTTAGGAATTTCTTCTTCTATTAATTTTCTAACATCTCTTGATAATTCATGTGCATCATAAAGTCTCATATCTGGGTCAACTTCAATATCTATTTCTATTTTATAAAACATTCCTGATTTTATTACTCTAAAATGATGAAAACTATCAATTCCTTTTATTTCTAATATTTTTTTTGATATATTCTCCTTTTCCTCTAACTCAATGACAGTATCAATAAGTTCTAGAAACGCTTCTTTACCGATTTCATATGCAGCATGTAGAATCATTAAAATAACAACAAAGGAGGCGATAATTTCGCCGTATTTAAAAGGAGTAAAAATAATTAGAATTAAACCAATCAATGCTGCAACTGAAGATAAAGCATCCGAGCGATGATGATGTGCATTTGCAATAAGTAAATCTGACTTTATTTCTCTTCCTTTTATTAATGTGTATCTATAAAGCCCTTCTTTTATTAAAATAGAAGCAATCGCCACGAAAATTGTAAATTTAGCAGGTATCGAAGTAGTAGGAGTATTTATTCTTGAGATATTATCTTTAAATAAAAAAAATACAACCAAAGCCAAAACAACTGAAATCATTAAAGTTGCAATTGTTTCTACCTTACCATGTCCATAAGGATGGTCATCATCAGGTGGCTGATTTGCAACTTTTACAATAAAAAATGTTGCTAAATCAGTTGCCAAATCAGAAAGAGAGTGAATTCCATCCAGTAAAATAACCTGAGATTTTCCCATTATTCCAAAAACTATCTTTAAGGCACTCAATAAAGCATCTACAATAATACTAATTAAAGAAACCTTTTTACTAACTTTATAATATTTATTATTTTCCATAACCACACACAAAAGTCTTACTATTTATATGATAAAAAAGAAAGAATATCAATAATTGATTTTTTTTTATATATAAGATATTATCGTTTATTCTTTTATTTTGAGAGTTTTTATGAAATTTATTATTTTATTATTTTTATTTTATTCTCCATTTATCGCCTTTTCTGAGGAATCAGAATTTGATTTAGACGAGGAAATATATAATACTTGCGAGAAATCAGAATCGTCAACTTCATGTCAGGGCTTATTATCACAAAAATATATGAATGATAATTATTTAAATGATTACACAAATTATGCTAAAATGTTTGATTTTGGTATTACTTTTAATCTTTTTAAATTTGAAACTAAAGTCAGTGAAGATAGACGAACATATTATGGTGATGGAAATAATGATTATTATCTTACTAAATACACATATACTCGTAAGATTGATTGTATTTTTTATGCTCCTTATTTTGAATACAGAATAGATAAATTATTATACTTAGGTACAAAATTAGGAATAGTAGAACGAGAAGAACTATATTATGATTATTCAAATAGAATAGGTGTTGGGTTTCAGTTATATTTTAGATTTAATCCTGCTTTTGCATCAAAGTATTTTACACTAGGCCTATCAGGTGGCTTTACGGCATATTATATCAATGAAGAGATTAATGGATACAATACCCTTTTAAATGTTTATTTAGGTTTTAAAATTGCAAATGTAATAAAATTAACTATAGAGGCTGGGGTAAACGAATACTTGGGATTCACATTGGGTTTTTTATTATAAATAATAACGCAACTATCTGAAACTTCTTTATTTTAAGAGAATTCAATTAAAAAAAGAATTACTTGAAGAGTGTGTCAGGTTTTAAGTTGATTTTTTTTTACATATAAGATATTATTGTTCATTGTTTTATTTTGAGAGTTTTTATGAAATTTATTATTTTATTTTTTTTATTTTTTTCTCCATTTATCGCCTTCTCTAACCCAAAACATGATTTAGATAACGACATATATCAAGCTTGTGAAAATTCAGAATCTTCAAATTCATGTCAGGATTTATTAATGTATAAATATCAAAATAATACCTATAACAGCTTTCGTAGTATTAATTATAATAAACAATACCACATAGGAATAACTTTTAGCTCATATAGAATAGATACATTAATCAGAGGTGATTATAGTGAGAGATTCGGATACCCTCATTATATTGAAAATATTAATTACAACTATACTAGTGTATATTTCGAATATCTTAAGTTTAAAGTATTTTATTTAGGAGCAAGATTAGGATTATTTCAAGATGTTAGTTATCACTATTATATAAGAGGATATAGAGATGAACAAAATCTTTTGGGTATTGCTTTTCATCCATATTTGAAATTTGTTCCATTTTTTAATTTAAAGTATTTTACATTTGGAATATCAGTTGGAGCATTATTCTTTTATATTAATGAAAATATGAATGAAGTAACTACTACAGTTGATTTATTCGTTGGCCTTAAAATAAGTAATTTCTTAAAAATTACTTTTGAGGCAGGAAAAGGTGAACATTTAGGACTTACTCTAGGATTAATGTATTAAAACCATTATTTATTTTTTTTATTCTATCTTTCATATCTTTATATGCAATAATATCAGAAATAGAACATAAAGCATCTGCCCCAGCACTAATGACATCTTCAAAGTTATCCATATTAATACCTCCAATTGCAACAATAGGAATATTTACCGATTTTTTTATATTTTTAATTAATTCAACTCCCTGAGCATCAGTAACATCCTTTTTGGTTGTTGTATTATATATTGCTCCAACTCCAATATAGTCAACATTACTAAATTCTGCTAGTTTAGCTTCTTTTATATTGTGAGTAGAAAGACCTATAATCTTTTTTTTACCAAGTAACTTCCTAGCAACTGGATATGGCATATCATCTTGACCTAAATGGACTCCATCAGCATCAACAGCAATAGCAATATCAACTCTGTCATTTATCAAAAACATTACATTATCATAATTTTTACAAATTTGTCTTAACTTATGAGCTTCATTATATAATTCTTTTGTGTTTGCATTTTTATTTCTATACTGAATTACTTTTACCCCTAACTCACATGCCAAACGAACATCTGCTTCATTTCCCATCAAAGATAACTCGTTATCAGTAATAAAATAATAACCTATATTTTTTTCTAAATTCACTGCACTCTCCTTTTCTTTCTTTTTTTAAAACAATAATTTTCTTTTTCTAATGGAATATAATTTTCATCACTTTCAAATTCATAAAGATATTTATATACATAATATGATTTTAAAACTTTTTTTACATAATCTCTAGTTTGATTTATTGGTATTGATTCAACAAATTCATCTTCTGATAAATTTTTATTTTTTTTTCTCCACCTTGAAATATTTCTTTCTCCTGCATTATATGATGCTATCATTGATATTTTATTACCCTTAAATTCTTTATCTAAAAACTTTAAATATGTTGTACCCAAAGAAATATTATACCTAGAGTTAAATAATTTCCACGAATGATTGAAATTCAACCTAGTATAAGCCTTTAAACGCCATTTTAACCTTCTTGCTGTTGGATATAGTAGTTGCATTAAGCCATAGGCATTAGAATAAGATTTAGCAAGCCTATTAAAACTACTCTCTTCTCTTATTATTGCATAGATAAGGCTTTCTGGAATTTTAATTTTTTTTGATGCAAATTTAACATCATTTTTAAACATATTTGGAAATGCTAATTGCCATATTTCTAATGAATCATTTTCTGGGTAGTCAGCTCCCCCCATATCTCTATGAAAAATTGCATGAGCATATCTTATAGATTTTTTATTTAAATAAAATAATTTTGATAGAGCAAGTTTTAAATTATGATCTATTTTTCTATTATTTTTCTTATAAAGATAGAATAATTCATACCTAGCAATATTATATAGTTTATATTTAATAAAAAACCTAATATAAGGAGGTATTTCTTTATTTATTACTATTTTATTAAAGTTTTTTACATTTAACTTTATATTTAATTTTTTTCTTTCACTTAAAATCATTTTATCAAAATTATTATCTGAATAATTTAATACTAAATTAGAATAATAAGTTAATGGTGAATTTAGTAATATTTTATTCCAATAATCTTCTCCCTTTCTGTTTAAACCAATTTTTTTATATATTTTTCCAAGCCAATAATAGGCTAAATCTCTTTTTTTATAGTTTTTACTTTTTGATATTTTTTCATATAATGGTATTGCTTTTGAATAAATTCCTTCCCTATAGTAAAACCAAGCGAGCTTTTCTTCCATTTCCAATATTCTATTTGATGCTTTGTGCTTATCAAAAAAGTCATAAAATAGCTTCTCTGTTTTAGGCTTATGATTATTAAAATTTAATATTGCTCTTAAATAATCAATTTCTTCTATATATTTAGAATCAGCAAAAATATTATAATTCTTTTTATAATAATATTCATATTTTTTTAATAAATTTCTTCTTGCATAAACTTTAAAAAGCCAATAATCAAATTCAGGTTTGTTATATTTTAATATCTTTTCAAAAATGAATATAGTTTTCTTATATCTTCTTAATTTATACAAAAGCTCTATCTTTAATAAATACAACCTGTTTCTATAAGCAAGTAACTTTTTCTTATGATTCCTACCTCGAGCTTTAATATAATACCTAGAATACCTTCTTATATCTGAATCAATAATATTTAATGCTTTTATATATCTAAATTTATTTATTAAATAATAATATCTTTTTAGCAACAAATTAAAATAATCTTCCTCCATTCTAAATACTTTTTTTACATAAAGCTTTAACCATGGAGTATTTGCCAAACTATTTAAATCAAGATATTTTAATATTTCATTTTTCAGTTTATCTTTATATTCAATTAAATTTTCTTGAATATTTTGTTTATTTTCTTTTTTAGCATATTTTAACTTTCTTTTTTTCTTATTGTATAATTTATATAATAAAGAAATATATAATTTTTGAATTTCTTGTTTTTGTTTTTTTTTACTAAATTTAAATAAACTTTTATATACTTCTTTAAAGTTTTCTAAATTTTGTTCTTTAAAATATATTTTTGCCTGATGCAATAACACTGAGTTTTCAAAATAATGCCTTTTATTTAATTTTTTAAAAAAATCTTCTGCTAATTCTATTTTATTATGATTAAAATAATATCTTGCCATATAATAATCAGCAAATGCCTTTAAGTTCTTTTCTTCTATAGAATTAAAAAACAAAAAAGCATCTTCATACTGACCTCTTTTATATAAAAGAAATCCTGTATAAAAATTTCTTGCATCATTATTATTCTCAATATTTTCATTTAATGAAGAAATAAGTTTTTTATATTGCTTTTTATTAAAATATTCTTTTTCTTTAGGATTAAAAAAATCGGCAAGTAGGTTTTCCGCTAAAACAGGGATATTTACTGTAAATAATAATAATAATATGTATTTCATAAACCACTAAAACTAGGATTATAAACTAAAAAGATAGCTTTTAACAAGTTTTAAATTTTTAATATTTGACAAAATTGAAAAAATAGTTAATAATTTATATTATTAGGAGGTTAATTATGAGGTATGTATATATATTATTATTATTGCTAAGTACAATTTTGTTTTCATTTGAAAATGACCAAGAAGCAAAAATATCAAAATTGAGTAGTTCTCAAAAAATAGAAAACGCTAACTCAATGGTTTCTAAAATGAGCACATCATTAAAAGAAGCATATAATATCTTAAAGAAAACAAGAAAAGAAAAAGATGTTATAAAGTTAAACTGTGTTAATGAATCAATAAGAAAAATAAAAGGCTTATTAAAAAGATCAAAAGATGATTTGATAAGTATGCAGGAGTCAATATCAAAAGATGATGGAAAAAGTAGTAACTACTATTACACTAAAATATCATTAGCAAATGAAAATATTAAACAAGCAAGTATTGAAGTATTGTCATGCCAAGGAACAATTACAATAGAATCAGAAGAAGGTGCTCCTTCCTTAGAAGTTTCTATTGAAGAACTTATTGTTGAAGAAAATTATAATATTGAAGATCTTGATTTAAAGATTAGTGATTCTACAAATGTTAAATTAGAGCCAATACAAGCTAGCCCATATTTTTAAAGAAATTAAAAAAAATCTTTCTAGTCTATATTTTTAAAGAAAATCTTATAAAAATTATCTTTCTTTCTACACCAATCATCACAATCTTTTTGTTCTAATATCTTCTTTATTTTTACTATTGGTGACCTATTAATAATATCTTCTTTTAAAAGAGGATTAATTTTTATTTCTTTCATTAAAAGTTGTAAATTCCTAACTGCTTTAGATTCATAGTAATCAATTAAAGAAAATTTAAAATTATCTATATCTTTAAAATAATGATTTAAAGTATTTATTTTACGGTTTACATCTTTACTAATAATAAGATTTTCTTTTTGAATATTAGCTAGTATTTTGTTTAAAATCAACTCCATTAATGCCAGATTTATTTTTCTATCAAAACGATTTTTTTCAAGTGTTTTATCAGAGTAAACAACCTTAAAGTCTATACTTGCAATATCAAATATTAAATTAACAAAATTAAATGTCCCTGTATTTAAAAAAGTATACTTTAAATAATTAATCCATAAAATTTTATTTTGAGTTTCAAAAAGTTTATTTAGGTATTTAAAAAATAATTTTTTATCATCCAGAACAAAAGCAATAAGTATAATTTTTTCTTTATAGTACTTATTTTTAACTCTTTCTAAGGATTTATATTTATTTATTAGTTCAATTCTTCTTACTGCTACATTTTGATTATAATAATACTCAAGAGCCTTAAAAGAAGATATTTGTATAATTAAAAAATGTGATGATACCTTTTTTAATATGGTATTTATATCATTGGTAAAAAATGCCGATTTTATTATAAACTCAGACTCCTCTTTTGTGTTTCTGGCAATTTGGTAAAGTTTTTTTTCATCTTTTATATTATATGGTATGGCTGAATACAATGATGATATTAAATTATTAATTCTAACAACTTTTTCCTTATTATTTTTAAACCAAGAAACTTCTTTTTGATAATTCTTATTATGATATTTATTATCAAGTTCAATAAGGCGTTCATACCTATAAAAAGAAATATGCTCTTTATAAGCTTTTTGGGAATATGTATTTTCAAGCTCTTTATAGTTTTTATAATCTTTATTATTTTCAAGAAATCTTTTCAAAATATCCAGTGGAGCATTTTTATACTGGGACAAAACAAGAGTATTGATAACTTCTTTTACTTTATCATCATAATATTCAGGATTTTTTTGTATAAAATCATTAATGAGGTTTAAATCTTTTGAATTAAGAGTTTCTATCAATTCATAATTTTTAAGTTGTTTTCTTAATTTTGAACTTATTTTACTTGTTGGATAATTCTCAAGAAACTTTTTTATACCAATCTTTTCTTCCTTATTTTTTATTTTTTGAATATTTGAATATTTTTCTTCTAGTATTTTATAAATTTCTTCATTTATTACACTAATATATTTTTCTTCATTAAAAATAGTTTTTAAATATGTTAAGTACTCAATATCATTTTTTTTATAATTTAACTTTCTTTCAAAAACAGTTTTTTTTATTGCCTCTACATCTTTACCCACTTTATATTTTTTTATAAAATAATTTAATAACATTATATCTTCTGATTTTTTAATCTTTTCATACTCAACAACCCTCAATCTAAATTTTAATTGTTGAATATTTTCATCCTCTGGATATTTTTTAATATAAGCTTCAATATCATTAACTTCATAACTTGTTGATGCTTTTTGATATTCTATTTCTTTTGATGTTTGACAAGATGTCATAATAATTAAAATAATTATAACAAGTAGATATTTTAATTTCATAAGACCTCTCTATTTTCAATAATATCAACAATATATTCTGCAAATGGAATTGATGATGTAAATGCAGGGCTAATTGCATTTAATATATGTGTTGAATTCTCTGCGTTTTCAACTTTAAAATCCATAATTAGCTCATTAGTTTTTTTATTTAGTAATTGAGCTCTAATTCCAGCAGGCTTAGACTCAAAATCATTTTCTACATTATTTAATAATGACTCCGCTTCTTCAATCATAAATGCAGGGTTATATTTTTTAAATTCTTCAAATGCCAAATCCCTAAAGCCAAATGAGTTTAATATAAATAACTTACTTGTTTGAGAGAGAATTTCTATCATTTCTGAAATATTAAAATTCTTAACACCATGGTAATTTTCTCTCCAAAATGCAGGCATTGAAGTTGGTCCAATTTTTAATTCATTATCAACTGTTTTGGTAAAATGAACACCTAAAAACGGATTTTTTAAATTAGGAACAGGATAAATATGTATATTTGCAATATTGGAATCTCCATTATACTTTAAATAAATACCTTTAAATGGTATAAGAATATAATCATGTGCAATATCAAAGTCATGTGCAATTTTATCAGCATAGAGCCCTGCACTATTTATCATGTGCTTAAATTTAAAATCAATATTATTGGTATAAACAACTCTATTTTCATGAGTTTTATATGATGTATTAAAAAAAATTTCAATTTTTTTATTTTCAGCGACTTCACGAAGTTTATACATAATTTCTTTAGGGTCAATAGATGCTGTTGAGGGAGAGTATAAAGCAATATCAACTGTTTTTATATCTTTATTAATGTTTTGAAGTTCTTTTTTAGATATTATTTCTACTTCTACTCCATTTTTCAAACCTCTTTTATATAATTCATAAATTGTATTAATTTCAGATTTATTCTTTGCAATAACCACTTTCCCACATTCATTTAATTTCAAGTTATGTTCTTTACAAAACTCTTTCATTTTTTTATTACCAGTTGCAGTAAACTTTGCTTTTAAAGAACTTTCTGTATAATAAAATCCAGCATGCAATACCCCGCTATTTCTACCACTTGAGTGAAATGCAACATCTTCTTCCTTTTCTAAAATAGCAATTAATTTATCAGGATACCGTTTTCTTAACTCTAATGAAATAGTTAAACCAATAACTCCTGCACCAATAATTAAATAATCATATTCTTTATTTGATTTTTGCACTTTAACTCCTATTAATTAAAGTAATTGCTACATTCTATCTATATTTTTTAAAAACACAAATATTTTATTTAATTATGACTTATTATTTTTAAAGAGTTAAAATAATGGTAGAAACTTATAGTTTATTGCAAGGAAATTCCAGACAACACCAATTAATATAACAGGACCATAGGGTAAGTACATTCTTGTAGTTTCAGTTTTTTTAAATTCAGAACGTTTAAATATCATATTAAATGAATTAGTTAGCGTTTTAAGCATTTCACCTTTCCATATTAAGTATATAATAACAAAGATACCTCCTGCTATTCCAATATACATTATAGATGTTAAGGTAAAAAGCCATCCCTTTAAAGCACCCACAGCTCCCATTAACTTAACATCACCTCCACCAAGACCAAAAAGCATGAATATTGCAACACCTACAACCCAACCAATCACAGAATTCTTTAGGCCTGAAAATCCGAAAAAAACTCCATTTAATGTTATACCAATAAGAGCAACCGGAACCGTTAATTTATCATATATTTTTCTCGTTTTTAAATCTGTAACAACTGCAATAATTAAAGCTAATAATAGTATTGAATTAATTGTTATATGTTGATAGCTCATATTTATGGAATAAGTTTAATATCTAGATAAACACAAGCCCTATCTCCCGCTTCTATATGATATGCATCATCAGGTAATGGCTCAATTCCAAGTGATGCACATTTAATAGCTTTCTGGCATTCATGACCTCTTTTTTCTCCATCTTTATTTTTAAGAACAGCATAAACAGTTTTAACACCAGGCTTGATATTTACATTTTCTTCTGATAATTTAATTTCATCTGTTCCTTCTGGAATATTAAGAGTTACCATTTTCTCTTCCTTTTCCTGAACAGGGTTGTCAACATTTAGAAAATCGGAGCATTTTTTAGAAGTATTATTGTAAATCATAACTTCAATTTTACCACCTCTGTAATAATCTAAAAAGCCATTCATATTAATTGTTGTATTTATAGGAACTAAATTACTCTCATTTTCTCCACATGAAGTAATGAATATACTAGTTACCGTTAGTAATATAAATATTAATTTGTGCTTCACTAGGTGCCCCCTGTGTTGTATCTTGTAATAAAAAATATGCTCCACCACCAACTGCCCCAACAGTAATCAATGCCATTGTTGTAATAAACCATGTAGACTTATACCAAGCATTATCTGTTTCCTGATAATCACTTAATGCTCCGCCCGGAACACTAATTTTAACTACTTTAGGGGCTTTCTCATCATTTACAGTAAACATTAAATTACCATCATAATCATATATTTCCATATAATAATTTAATTTAAAATCTATTGTTGGATCATTGAGAAAAGAAAGATTAAAATCTACAATATAGTTTTTTGATTTAACATCCTTTAACTCTATTTGAGAATATTTACTTTCTCCTTCTTGCTTATATTTTAAAATAACTGAACCTACTTCTAAATTAGGGTCATGCCATTCTGCTTTTAAACTAATACCTGCATCATATGTTATTTTTTTTATATTTAATGTATATATTCTTACCTTAGACTCAGGAGTTCTTAACCATATTTCATGATAATCCTTAAAATAATCTGATATCTTAGGCGTAACTGTCGCATAATCTAATTCAAAATCAGGATAAATATCGAATAGTTTTGAATAATATAGTTCAGATTTATCATCATTTTGTTTAAGGGTATAAATAAATGCCATATATTTATAACAAGCTGCCTTCTCTAAGCGATTATCTGTTTTTTTTATTAATTCATTAAACAGTTTTTCTGCTTTCTCGAATTCAAGCCCTTGATATAGCTCAATAGCTTTTTGTAATTCAGGATTTTTAAGGTTTGAGTCATCAAAAAAAGCTGCATTTGCCAAAATAATGGAACTGTAAACAAAAAATATAAAAATAAGTATGTATTTCATATAAAATCCTATATAAACAACAAATAATATTAAGTTTTTTATTAATAATTGTCAAGTTATTAACTATTAAAACAATAATTATCAATGAGTTTTATCTGTTTACTAAAAAACAAATTATTATTTAAGAGAAATCATTATAAAATATTTGAAATAAGTTTATTAAAATCATATAGTTTTTAAATGATTGTTGGAGATAACTTGTTAACAGTTACTGAATTAACAAAAAAAATAAAAGAGCTAATAGAAAATAACTTTAAAATGATAGAAGTTACAGGTGAAATATCAACAGAATTTAAAGCTCACTATACAGGACACTATTATTTTTCAATAAAAGACAGTAATGCAAATCTTGATGCTATTATCTGGAAGTTTTCTGCCTCTAAAATGAATTTAAACTTTAAAAGAGGTGATAAAGTAATATTAAAGGGTAGACTTGCTCTCTATGAAAAATGGGGTAAATACCAAATAATTGTATCGTCAATTCAAAAAGAAGGAAAAGGTAACTTATTTATTGAATTTGAAAAAATGAAACAAAAACTAGAAAATGAAGGACTCTTTAATCTTGAAAAAAAGAAATTACCATTTATTCCTAAAAAACTAGCTCTTGTTACAGCAAGAGATGCTGCAGCATTAACAGATTTCATAAAAATTGCTCAAAAAAGATATCCTTTTGCTAATATCAGAATAATACCTACACCTGTTCAGGGAATAAATTCCTCAAAAAAAATTGCTGAAAACTTAAAGTATGCATCTAAAATAAAAGATATTGATTTAATAGTATTAACAAGAGGTGGTGGTTCAATTGAAGATTTATGGGCTTTTAATGAAGAAATTGTAGCAAGAACAATTGCAGAAATACAAATACCTATTATTACTGCAATAGGACATGAAAGAGATTTTACCATTTCTGATTTTGTTTCAGATAAAAGGGCAGCAACACCATCAGAAGCGGCTGAATTAATATATCCTGAATATGATGCTTTAATAAGAAATTTAAATATGATAAAATCAAAATTAAATTATTTAATGAAGAATATAATAAGAAATAAAGAAGTAAATTTAATAAAAATAAAGCAAAACTTTAAAGATAATATCTTAATTATAGATAATTATAAAGATGAATTGGAAAGGTACAAAATTAAATTAACAAATGCAATTAATATCAAGATAACTGAAAACTGGGAAATTTTACATGAATATAAAGAGATAATACTAAAAAATGATCCTCAAAAAAAGCTTCTGGAAAACAAAAATCAAATTAATTTACTAAAATCAAAACTTGTATATACAACCGAAAGAAATTTAACAAAAAACAAACAAGAAATAGCTTTTTTAAAATCAAAACTAGAACTATTATCTCCATTTAAACTTCTTGAAAAGGGTTATGCCTTAATAAAAGATGAAAACAATAATCCTATTTCATCATCAAAAACATTAAAAAAAGGACAGAAAATAGAAATAATACTAAAAGATGGAAGAAAGATAGCTGAAATCAAATAAATTTATAATTCCTGACAAGGTCTTTCATCAGTTTGACCATTACAGTTATTATCAAGAGTATCTCCACAAATTTCAATTTGAGGTTCAAGCGGTACAGCATCACATGTCATATTACCATTGATATCACAAACATAATTGCCACTTTGTTCACAAATTCCTAA